>Ga0126342_10000909_pt1 | contig 37589 bp, 36 predicted proteins | sample Cyp1metagenome_FD_92528 | JGI IMG/M metagenome (GOLD analysis project Ga0126342, IMG submission 92528) | Coral microbial communities from Lord Howe Island, Old Settlement Bay, Australia - Cyphastrea 1 metagenome | ecosystem: Host-associated > Invertebrates > Cnidaria > Coral ... | reverse complement strand
TGCTGTGACTCTGGAGCTTCCGAAATCGAACCGTTTTTGGTCAGACCAGAGATTGAAGAAGTTTCTAACTGACCACGACATGCAAAAGTTTGCGGATTGTGCTGCATGTGCCATGGGTTTGGAGACTAGTCAGGGGCAACCTATTGGTAAAGTCTTTCGCATTGCATGTTCGGATCAAGTACTTGCCACAGGTCTTGGAAAGTGTGAGAGTGAGTGTGAGGGTGAGTGTGAGGGTGAGTGTGAGAGTGAGAGTGAGTGTCAGATCGAGTGTGAGAGTGAGTGTGAGAGTGAGTGTGAGAGTGAGAGTGAGTGTGAGTGTGAGAGTGAGTGTGAGAGTGAGTGTGAGTGTGAGTGTGAGAGTGAGAGTGAGTGAGAGTGAGTGTGAGTGTGAGTGTGAGAGTGAGTGTGAGTGTGAGAGTGAGTGTGAGTGTGAGTGTGAGTGTGAGAGTGAGTGTCACACTCACACTCACTCTCACTCTCACACTCACTCTCACTCTCACTCTCACACTCACTCTCACACTCACACTCACTCTCACACTCACACTCACTCTCACACTCACTCTCACTCTCACTCTCACATTCACACTCACTCTCACACTCTCTCTCAGGAGTTGAGGAACTACAACGTGGAATCCTAGTTTTATGTTGTTTGAGACCAAACTGGCCGGAATCGCTACTTTCCGTTGCCTTCGTACAGGTAGCAAGTTTTGTCAAAGTAGGTTGGTTTGTACAACGTAAATTTGCTGGAATCAGTTTTTGGCAAACAGAATTTGTGACCTATTTTGTTTTGACCGAACGAGTTTGAACTCACTATTTTGGTGGAACCAAAATAGTCTGAACGGCAGTGTGAACTGAGTTTGTTGCAATTTGAGGGTGTCAACGTTTGTTTCCCGTGACCGTGTGCAGGTGAAGACTTCTCTACTCTATTGGATGTTGTTTGTCTTCTACTGATGACATATGTCACTCAACCAAGTAGCTTCGAGCTACGTCTTAACTCAACCGTGTTGAGAGAGTGACGTCTGAAGGGGGACAAACGCATTCATTGAGTGTGTTTGTTTGTCTCTGGTTTGTGGAAGAAGAAATAGAAAGGAAACAATTTTTGGAACTAACTCAACCTTTAAATACGTGGCTCAAGGTGAAACCTTAAGAGTTAGTAAGACACCTCACGTCCTTGTTTTGGTTTGTGGAGACCGTGTGTAACTGCTGACCTGCTGCTGGACAGACTGTGGGGTGCAAACGGAAAAGGGATCAGACTGAGCGAGGCCATTGGTTTTTGACACTTCGTGAACCTCGCGTTTTCGTTTTGGTGTTAAGTAACTGCGCGTAAACTTTTGGCGAAATCGGTTTTGATTTTCTACGCTTTGTGGTTTTGGTTTGGTTGTGGTTTTGTGTGTTTTTTGTTTGTTTGCCTGTTTGTTGTTTGTGTTTTGATGGGACCGCTCACTGGACTATGTACAGGTCCATTACCAGTGCTCTTTTGAGGCTTTCGATTGCATGATCATTTACAAATTCATCTTTTTGCTGCGGTTGAACGTGTGTAACGACCTGGCGAAAGCCATGAAGGCGTTGGACGGAAAAAAAATGTGTGGGGTCTGCAGAGACATCCATTGCAGCTGCTTTGGAAGAGGCTGCAACTGAAAGGTCAGGTGGGGGCTCTGGCACGTCCCTCTCTGCCGATTGCTCGACGTCCTCTTCTGAGTGCTCAACTGCATACTTGTGGACTTGTATATCTTCCAGATCAATTGATGAGGCATTCCTGAGCCTACGCCAAACGCAAGCGGCTGAATCACACATTTGCTGTGAACCAATCTGTTGCCCAAGGCTGCATGTCCAAACTCCCAAGGCCAACTTTCTAATCATCCAAGTCGATCCAAAATTGAAAAGAGTTGGTGTGCGCCTGATGCTCCTTGTGATGAAAACTCTAGCTACAGTGCCCACGATGTTCTGATTACCTGACATCGTTTTTCCAAGCCAAATGTCATGCTGCCAACGTGGTCCAGCTTTCAAGCCAGTTCTAAGGTATCCCAGAATCTCTTCCCCACACATCGCCAATTTTCCAGAGGTAAGATCTGTCGATTCCATGTTCAAATGGTGTCTATCCTTCGGAGACTGTGAAATGATTGTGGAGCCACAAGCACAAAGCAATGCCCAACAGTAGACTGGATGATTGCACCCAAAGATGATGCGACCAGTTGCAACCTGATCCTCAATTTGCTGAACAAGCAAGCCTGCACGTGATCTGATCTGTTGTACCGTGCTTTCAGCCGCACCATTGCTTGATGTTCTCCTACTGGAGCACCTTCTCAATTCACAACTGCAAAAACTGAATGCACTCGGAAATCGGTCACGCTTTTTTCACAAAGCATTGGAGTGGCTTTAAAAGAAAGGGCGGAAGTGTAAACGGGGTGGGTAAATTTGAATGATTCGTCCAAAAATTGTATGAGGACCCACCCATCCCAGCGCTTAAGACAAAATATCACAAATCATAAAATTCAATGAGATTCAAAAGGACATTCAGAAATGAAAGTGCGACATGAATACACAACTGACTGACCAACACAATTGGAAAATTCAAATTCCAACCGTTGACAAAACAAGCAAACAATCAAATAAAAATTCAAATTCGAAAGAACAGACAGTTCAAACAACGCCTGGTTAGGTTGTTTTCCAATTGCCCATGAACTGATCAGCTGACCACCGGCCGTGCTGGTTTTGTTTTCGTTTCTTGTTTGTGTTTTTTGCTTTTCGTTTTTTGCCTGTTCTGTTTGGTTTGGGTTTTTCGTGTTTGCTTTTTGTCTTGCACGGTGACAGCTCAATGGATTATGTATCAATCCAATTCAGTTCTCTTTTATCTCACATTGTCATTATGACCAATATTGCTATTAATTCGATGAATTTACACAATGCAATTGTCTTTCTGGCTTGATAAACGACCTGGCGAGAGCCATCTGGCGTTGTACGGAAAAAAACTTGTTTAGGTTGTATGCGCCAATTGTTGAGCAAGCTTACAACAGTTGAACTTGCTAGGATAAGGCAATCATCTTCTTCAAAGAGCGCAGCTTATCCTAATCATTCCAAAGCACACACAACAAAGCAGAGCGAGGGTAAAATCTAGAGACCCTGCTACGCAATAAATTTCTTAAACGTTAAAAAAAATGGGAAGGAGAGCACCTTAGCAGTTCCTTAGTTTGGGTGACTTGTGGCTCAGTCGGCGGCTCCTGTGACCTTCTCCTTAGTGGCAAGCGAGAACACGTAAACATGCGAACAAACAAGAACCAACAACACTCAAATCAGGAGGAGGTCCTTAGTGGCTCGCCCAGGTCTCGCCGAGCCTCGAAGCGGCTGGATTGCAGGCTTTGGAAACACGTGACCTCTTGCATCAACATAATAGAAAGGGAAAAGTTGTTATGATTGAGACAAGAAGGTACAAGAAGCTGGGTTTTGGGTTTTTTCTCGATAATAGCTTATTCTCATGTAAGGACCGAGCCTTAGAGCGTGATCGGCCACACCAGAGGAAAAAAAAAAGAAGCTGGGTTTTGGACACGGAGTTGAGGCCCCTCTTGCATTTTGATGTTAGTATCCCCAATGCTTTGCCAAAAAAGCGTAATCCGATTTCCGAGTGCACCCTGAATCGTTTCGGTACTTTTGCCTGTCCTCTGGCTTGCTGGCTTTTCTTGTTACTGCTCTGGGTTAACGATGTAGCCGACCGATGCCTGAGCAGACAACTGCCCCACTCTTTGGGTGAGTGGACTTATTGCTGTGTCTTCCGCTCCTGATGAGCCTATTTTACCAATATAGCGCTATGCTGCATACACTGGATGATGGCGATGTTCGTCAGTAAGTGTCTCAACAATGAGAACCAATTACAATCGCTTTTGCCCCCTCAGCATGCAGAATTTGATGACGTTTTGCTATGCTGCTCAGTTTCGTACCGGCAGCTTGGCCCTGCCGGAGTCTTTGTCTGGGCCCGTAGTGCCGTTCCCTCTTGGGACGGCACTGCAAACAATCTCATTTGACCTACATGGGTCTGACGACAGAGCTAAGACTACAGATCTTTGTGGACTTCTGCGGACTGAGCCTCGGAGCGTTCTTGGTCAACAATAAGAACGACCAAAGTGGAAGAACTCTATGGATGCTTGGAAAGGACATCTGAGAGGAATCTGAGGAAACTGCCATCGTGTATAGTTTGCCAATAGAACGTTTTAGTCAGCCATTTTTATCGACAGTTGCACGAATTTCACCCTGTTTGCTGGGCCGTTGACAATGCTAGCCAGTTTCAATGTGCATGTTTCAACGACACGGTGGGATTTCCCTCCGTGTCCAAGGCAAATCCTGTGATTTTTGTGGGTGTTTTGGTTGTGGCTCCGGCCCCTTCTTTGTTTGCTTCGCTGTTTTTCCTGTTGGCGAACGCAGATCTGGCCGGAGGATTTGCGTGTCGTCGCTGCTGTGGTATGTTTTCCCTGTTGGTTTTATGATTTGCCGTGATATCATGAACCAAGGAGTTCCATGATGCTTTTAATTTGTTTACAGTACTCGCTTGTCCCAATGTTAGGACCGAGCTCAAAGCGAAATCGGCCGCAACAGAGGAAAAAAAAAGGGGTATGATATCCTGAATGAAACACTGCAAGGGTCTGCGCCATGCCAATCAGACCAGCCATGTCCACTGGGGAGACGATATAGGTGTGCTGAATTGCTCTTGTCAACGCAACCGTCGCCCGCCCAAAGCAGTCCTCCCTGTCGTCAAGAGTGGCTCCACTTCGCCCTCCACTGAGGAAGCCACAACATGACTGCAATGAGAGCTGTGGCTCCGGCAGCCGCCCAGGAGGTAGACACTCGTAGCCCGCCCCGCCAGGTTGTTTGGAAGCCATGCTGTACTAATTGATTGTGAACGGCTGTGCGATTGCACAAGACTAGGAGTTGACTTGTGGCTCCCTGACGGACGTCATGTTGATAGTACCTAAGGTATTCCAGCAAAGCCACAATATCTTCCACTGCGTTGCGGAGGTCCTTGGGTGCATCCCAGAAGACAGCACGGAAGCCCCCTTGGTCCACCGTTTGGTCATTTGATACAAAGTGACCGATCTGCAATTGCTTGTGGTCATGCATCACAAGTTCAGGGTATCGTACCGCAACTATGGCCTTATATGTGAGCAAAGAGACCCTGGAGCTGTTTGGTAGGATGACGCCCCACCTATGGGGGCCTTCTAAGCCAGCTGCTTCAAGGGTATCAGTGCATTCTGGGATACCAAATTCCTCTGGCGCCGTAGCAATCAATCAGCATAACCGAGAGCGCAGTGGCAACAAGGCTGCTGGTTACATTGAGGTGACTGAGGGTACGTAGGTCCAGAAGTCGCCCTAAGGCCGAAGGCAAGTGATGTGCCTGCCCTGTTGCAACCCATGTACCAGTGTGAGGCTCTTGGCCAACTCGCATCACTCTCGCAATGTCCGAGTCTTCATCTTGACATACATCAGGCCACAGCCGGGCTACAAGGCCAGAGAGGCGCGCAGGGGGGAGGTAGTCTCCTACTCGGTTGAGCGCTCTTAGGCCAAGTGGCCGCTGGAGTAGTTTTTTCCGGTTGGCTGCTGCAGCTCGACCTTTGGATAACCCTCCAGGGGTTTGCCGATGGTCACCGACAAAGACAATCAGTGCGGGCTGCTGTATGGCTACCAGCGAAGCGATTTCATGGTAGTTGCCATACTGCTGGTTTTCATCCATGAAGGCAATCCTCACTTTTGACAGCCAGAGGCTGAAAGTCGAGTAGGAGACATGAGCCGTCTCCAAATGCTTTGATTTTCAAGGTGCATAATTTAGACTCGTAACTCGTGCGATTGGATAATTCTGGCCTCAAGTTGTGTGAGCCTTTCAAGTCTATCTTCAATTTCTGGTTACGAACTCGATAACCAGCCGCCGCTGCCCGTTGTCGTTATGGATCCGTGTACATTGATAGAGTTCTCTGGATGGCTTCTTTGACCCACACTTCTTTTGTGATGGCAGTTCACTTCTAGTGCTTTCAACAATGCGCATTGGAGCCATCTTTCAGATGCGAAGTTCTTTAATTAATGCCGATCAGGCTTCGGACTGTGTGGCAAAACCCGTCTCGTGGAATATCAGAGCAACTCCGCGACGGTACGTCGCTCACAATGTCGGCCCACGCCCTTGAGGCAGCAACTGCAGTGAACGGCTACCTACTACATCCCAAGTTTCCTGAGTTCGGATACAACCTGTTTGAGCGCGATGCAATTTGATAACTTGATGAGCGGAAACTGGGATTGGCCTTACTTTGTGCAGTTACTGATCACCAAGAAGTGACTGGCCCCGTGCTGTTGTTTTGTTGTTTTGCTATTTTGCTTTTTTGAGCGAAACATAAATCTGCTGGGGGATTTGCGGGTACTTTTGCGGCCCATCACCAACAAGATGGAGCAATTATAATGCCTTAATTAATGGAACATGTTGCATGCCAATGGAGCGTGTGGATCAACCTGGCGAAAGCCAAGAGGCGACTGAAGGAAAAAAAATGCTAGGGGATTTGCGGGTTGTCTGTGGTTTTGGGGTTGGTTCCGAGCACCCCCCTTCGAAGGTACCCTTCAAGGGTCTTGAAGGGGTCCTCGAAGGAAGGGGGGGAGCTGGAAGCCCCCTTCAAGTACCCTGCAAGCCCCTGCCCCCTTTCAAGTCCCCTTTCAAGCCCCCTTCAAGCTCCCTTCATGCCACCTTCAAGGGCCCCTTCAAGCTCCCTTCAGCCCCTTCAAGCTCCCTTCAAGCCTTCAAGCCCCTTCGTGCCCCCTTCAATTCAAGCCCCCTTCAAGCTTCCTTCACCTTGAAGCCCCCCTTGAAGTCCCCTGGCAAACTAAGGGCCTGCAGAAGGTCCGGATTCCGAACAGATGAAAGCCTGCATCTCCAGAGTGGCACCCAAACACAAAGCCACCCAACACGCTGGAGCAGCGGGCGGACAAACCACTGGAAATTAAAGATTGGGACTGAAGGTCTGTGAAGCAAGGCAGAGGGGGGTGGAATTTGAAGATGAAGACCAGACTGAGACTGTGAAGCAAGGCAGAAGGGGGGTGGAATGTAAAGATGAAATCTAGATTGAGACTGAAGGTCTGTAAAGCAAGGCAGGGTGGAATTTAAAGATGAAGCCTAAATTGAGACTGAAGGTCTGTGAAGCAAGGCAGGGGGAGTTCAGATTGAGACTGAAGGTTTGTGAAGCAAGGCGGGGGGGGGTGGAATCTAAAGATAAAACTAGATTAAGACTGAAGGTCTGTAAATTGAGGCAGGGAGGTGGAATTTAAAGATGAAGTCTAGATTGAAATTGAAAATCTGTGAATTGAGGTAGGGAGAATGGAATTTAAAAGATGAAATCTAGATTGAAAATGAAGGTCTGTGAAGTAAGGCAGAGGGCCCTTTAGCCCTCCTTCAAGTCCCCTTTATGCCCCCCCCCTTTAAGCCCTTTAAGTCCCCTTCACCTTGAAACCTCCTTGAAGCCTCCTTGAAGCCCCTTTGAAACCGCCTTGAAGCACCCTTGAAGGTCTCGACCTTTAAGCCCCTTTCGTGCCCCTTCAAGCCCCCTTCAAGCCCAGGGCTGCTGCCTTCGACACACTCAGCTTTGTTGCATATTGTCGCCCTGACTGATTTACCAATTTTGCGGACTGCGTACAATCTGCTTTTGATAACTGGGAGAAGCATACTTGAAAGGATTTGAGAGACATGGTTTTGCTTGATATATAAAAAAATATTTTTTTCGATTTAATTATATTTTTTATGTCACGATAATTCACCTTAGATTAATTATATATATTTCATAATTACGTGCATTTGGGTAGGATAGAGCTAACCGCTCCGTTATTGCCTGTGGTGGCAATCTTTGTGATGGTTGTTTTTGGGCTCCGGCCCCGGTTTTTTTTGCTTGTCATTTATTCTGATATTTTTTTCTGTGATGTCACCCTTATTCTATAGGCTTTTATACTGAGATTTCCGTTTCTATATGCTTTTAATTTCATATACAGGACCGGATTTTTGAGTATTATCGGCCACATCCGAGAAAAAAGGAAAAACAAAAATTAACATCTAACCAGGGTTGGAGAAGTTCCGTTTTGACTCTTACTCGAATCTGCTCTTCAATTTAATTTTGTCAGGTATAATTCGAGCATTTTTGTATAAAAAATAAATTCCGCATCAGAATTCGCAATGATTGTTCTGAGCAAGTGTCTGATAACGATGTGAGGGCGGAATTATATATGGGAAACATATTGATATAATTCTATGTAATAAATTAGGTTATTTTTATTATTATTTTCATTGATTTCTTTATATGTTGTTATAAAAATTTCGAGCTGAATCGGCCACACTCGAGTAAAAAAATTGTATGTAATAAATTTATATTTGAAAAAGATGGATGTAATTGCAGGATAGATGTCACCAAATATTATATTTGCCATATAAATACAATGTCCATGTCGCCAAGTGCCATACTTACCAAGGTCGATATCGGCAAATGTTCGCCTGTCACGCAAAGTGAAGGTCAATATTTTCAAGTGCCGCCTGCCAAATGGATTTCAGGTGGCCGTCAACATAAATTAATCTTGAATTTCGGCAAATTAAGAAAAAATATTTGTTTGTATTTTCCTCGAATAATTTTCTACAATTTATATAATTTTGTTCCTATAATTCCTACATAACTCTGTACTTTATGATGAATGCTCCCGATTATAAATCTTCGAACTAAATTACGAGGGATCTCGAAATCATGTCCTCCAATTTGGAAATTAAAATACGATCATAATAAAAAAAATACCTGATATTGAAAATTATAAATTTTGCAGCCAAACCAAATCTTTTATTATTATTTAAATATCTTAATAAAATAATATTTAAATCTATAAATTCATATTATTTAATTATTTTATTCCACTCAATACCTTCTCTGGACTGGAATTATATGTCCTGCATACCACTTAGCTCCTTTAACAATGATATAATTTTTTTTCTTACCATAAGGATTTGCAATGTGGTAGCATCTTCATATTTGAGAATCAATGAGAAATTCCTCTAGGATTTATCTATAATGAAATAACCATTAATAAGATTGTTAATTTCCATAATGCCAGGAAAATTATCAATATGGAAATTAATACCATTCGGAATCTCAAATATAATGCACGAAGGAATGACTAGTTCATTAACAATTTTTTTTGGGAAGTCACTAATAAAATTTAGGAGTGGTATCAAATTTATAATTCATGGTAATTATATATAGAATAATAGGATAATGATTATATTTGAGAATGTTAATTAGCTATCAGATTTTTCTTATAATATATTGATATTTAATATATATATATTAAATATTTTATAATAATTTCAATAGAGCCAATATTAACATAATATTTATAAATAAAAGAAAATTCCTGACCATTCTGTAATAAGGCTTTCATTGTATTCTAAGCAGTGCCGTAGGTGGGAAAAGCGTAAATAATTTAATGATTTCATTTTTCGTGATTTGAGAATAAAATTGGTTATATGGGGTTAAAAATATCCCATTAGGTAGGTAAATAATATGGAAATATGGATATTATCTTGAATTTATTTAGCCCGTCGGCTGTCACTTGTTGTACTTGGATTACATCTGCCATATTGGATTAGACACCACCTTTGCCGGTCCATGCCAAAGGTAGTCTGAATAAAAGAATAATTATGAAAATTCTTTAATTATTCCGTGAATAAGGAAAATATAAGGTAATTTATTCATTAAATTAAAAAAATTTTGGGTATTATATCAAATTTTGACGAATCCAGGTCAAGGAAATAACAACATAAATCCCTCAGTAAAGAAGGTTCCAATAACTATTATCTTAAATAATCCATGGATAAAGAAATAATATAATTAAATAAAATTATTACATAAATAATAACATCGATTATTACTCCTATTATTTATTGGGACCGAATAATTATATTTACTTTATTTTTCAATATTTAATTTATAATATATAAAATTCCTATCCGAATAATTTTCTTCATAATATCCCCATCCAATATAAAAATATTTATCAAATCTGGCAAAAAAAAATCCACTAATAATATTCGACAAATTCTTAATTTAAAAATTTAGTCAATTTAACCCTTGAAATATATTTCAATATTTATTTGAAAATTAATTCTTATTAATTATTTGAAATAACCCATTATCCCAATTTATAATTTTTGTTTTTTTATTTAATCCAATATTTTGGATTTCATATTAATTTAATTTGAATGGATTAATCCGACTCCAGCCTAAAATAAATTTTAAATAATTTATTAAATAATTAAAAAATATTAATTTCATTAAATTATTATTCTAATCCCATCAAATTTTCATCGTAATCCCATTAATATATTATTCTAATCCCATTAAATTACCACCATTCGAATCCCAAAATAAAATTTATAATAACGAATATATTTAAAAAAACGGACATATATCTTAACATTTTCCCCAAGAACCATTTGTATTTTTTTTAAAATATATATATATTTATAATAATTAATTTTTAAATCAAAAAAATCAAATATATATTAAAATAAAAATTTATATATTTAATTTTTAAATATCAAATAAATAATAATTTATTTATTTAAAAATTTATTTAAAAAATATAATTTTTTTAAAACTAAATAATATATAATTTAGAATAATATTTAATATAATTTTACAAAATAGAAATTTTATAAATAATATCTAATTTATATAATAAATAAATCGAATATATTTATATTTTTAATTAGTAAAAAAAATCCTAATATATTTTATTTAAAATATTAAAATTTATAATTCCTAAAGATTTATATAATATAATTTTAAGCCTAGATTTTTTGAGTTTATATATGACCAAAAATTTAAAATAATAATTTTATAATTAATATATAAATATAAATACATATAAATATATATTTTATAATTCGACCTATTTATCTTCCCCAATTTTAATATTAACAAAAATATCACCCAATTAAAAAAATAAATTATTAAATTATTATTAATATTATCAATTAAAAAATATATCAAAAAAATTAAATTCAAAATATATATATCATAATATTTTATATAATATCATTTTATAATAATTATATATATAAATATTTCATATATTTCTATATATAATATTAATATATTTTTTTAAAATAAAAATTATTATTTTATAAAATAATATAAATATATTTTTAAATATAATTTAAAAATAAATATAAAATATTAAAACCCATAAATTCCTAATTAAAAAAAACAAATAACAAATCAATTATATATATTAAATTATTTAAAATTATTAAAAACAATCTTTAGAATAAATAAAATATTACATACAACATAATTAATTATTATTAAAACAAAAATATAAATAATACTTAATTATACATATATATATATAAATATCATCCAAATATTATTCCAAATAAACATAAATATAAATACTCTTAATATTACCAATATTATCAATTATCAATTTCTCGCAAAATATATATATATGTATAATCACTATATTTTATATATAGAAAATATTTGAGATTAATTCCTATTCTAAAACTAATTTAATCGTATAGGATTTAGCAATTTTCAATATACATGAAAATTAAATTAAATCAATATAATAATAAGATATTTTCAATATAATTTATCGTCAGCCTTTGAAATTTAGCGATATTCTTCCCGTCAGGCCCTATCACCCGCGACGCCGGAAATTCTTCCGGTGATGCAGCAATAATTAATAGGGCCAGTGGGGCCACCACCAGGCCGCTATACATATCTAAAGTTCGCATTCTATCTAAACCTACGAGTAACATGTTCACCAGCGAGCACGGCAATGTATCAACCCAAATCCGACAAAATTATTCAAGCATCTTCAATCCGAAACCCACCGGATTAAATCAATCATCAACTTTCAGCATAGCTCTTCCCCTCAGGCCATATCATCTGCCGCGCTTCATCCATCAAAAGCTTCATGCAAATCGGACAAACATGTTCAAACATCTTTACAGCGAAGCCCACCGGACGAAATCTGTGACACTGTCGTTGAAGTTCAGCATGGCTCTTCCCCTCAGGCCTTCAATGCGAAGCCCACCGGACCAGATCAGCCGTTAAGGTTCAGCATGGCCCTTCCCCTCAGGCCATATCTCCCATGCCGCTTCATCCATCAGAGGCTTCAGCCAAATCGCATTGTCAATGCGAAGCTCACCGGATCAGATCAGCCCTTGAGGTTCGGCATGGCTCTTCCCCTCAGGCCTTCAATGTGAAGCCTGCCGGGCCAGATCAGCCGTTGAGGTTCAGCATGGCTCTTCCTCTCAGGCCATATCACCCGCAGCGCTTCATCCATCAGAAGCTTCACGCAAATCGGACAAAAATGTTCAAGCATTTTCACTGCGAAGCCCACCGGGCCAGATGACCAGACGTTGAGGTTCAGTATGGCTCTTCCCCTCATCACCGGTCCATCCCGGCCGCTGACATTCACCATGGTTCATCTCATACCAAAACCCTTCTTGCCCAGCCCCTGCTTCAGCAAAAGCTGGACTGAAATCCTACAGAATCGTCTAGCATCTTCAATGCGACGCCCACCGGACCATGTCCGCAGCTGAAGTTCAGCATTGTCCATCTCCTACCAAAGACCCTTCTTGCCCAGCCCCACGGCTTGCCCGTCGGGGGTGGACCAAGGGGGAACCGAAGCCCTCCCGTCACTAAATTGCCACCTGGTACATGGCCTGGAAAAGGTCCTTCTGCGGTCGGCGGTTTTCCCACTTAATCAAATTGAAAAGCCCCCCAGACCCCCTAGTACTCACTACGTTCGCAAACAACAACTCAGCCTTGCCTGTCGGCTGGCTTTCGTAATTTAGGGTTGATTTTAAATCTCATTCCTTCCTTCCTTGTTTCCTTTTCCTTTCCTCCCTCCTTCCCTTCCTTCCTCCCTCCCTTCCTTCCCTTCTTCCTTCAATCCTTCCTTTGTTCGTTTCCCAAAAAAACAGGGAAATAATCATCAAAAACGGTGACGGAATTACTCAAGCAAAAACATAGTAATTTTTATTCTACCATTGACATATTAACACATAACAAACATATACAAACATGATGATCAACACATATATTTAAATAATATCCACATATATTCAATTCCCACCCGAAAAATATTGATTTTCAGGACCATATTACTCGTAAGGTCCTAGCCACCTCATCGATATAGATCTGCAATCACATATTCGGGGCCATCGAATTTGGACGACCAAATCGTGCTACAGTTGCTGTCTATGAAATATGCTGGATATATGCGGAAATATGTGGCTAGAGTATTGCTAGAGTTGTTCAATAGATTCTTCAATAAGGTTCATTTCTGGAAGTTTCTTCTTCTTGTTGGTTCGAAATGATCCATCTTGATACTTGCTTTAGACTTGTCTGTATGGATGATGTCCGGAGACACCTTGGGGAAAAGTCTGAAGCGCTGGAACAAAGAGGATGGATCCTAACGTCCTGTCGGACGAACTGCACAAACGCAGCGGCAAATGACTGCATTTCTGGCTTAAAGCCCTAAAAATTCACATGCGAATGCACGTGGGAATTGCAACGATAAAGGCAACTCAACGCTTTGCAAAAGCACATCAAAAGCACTATGTCTTCCTTCACAACGCGATGTGGATGGCAATCTTCAAACTTGCAATGACATCGCCAAGCGAGTTGCGACTTCAAAGGCCCACATCTCGCAAACGTTTAGAGCAGCGAGGTAAGGACATTGAAACTGGTATGCCAAACTTATCAGCTCTGTGGCATTTGCCAACCTCTGGAGGCCACAACCAGTCAATCCAACAAGATAACACTAATTTAAAGATATTTAAAGGACTTGAAGCGACCTCGAAAAGAGTGGCACAGAGAAAAGATCAAATCTATCGCATTGACTCATTCCTCGGCTTTCATGCGAGCTTCAGGATCCTCAGTGCACCATGTGTGGAGTGTCTCAACGAAATCTCAAACACCCTGTGCTTCCAACTTCTCAAGAAAATGCAAAGCCAAAGCGAAGCTGTCTCAGCTCAAGTATGTTCATGTATGTTCAAGTACTATATGTTCAACTGTGTTCAAATATGTTCAACTCATCTTTCACCAGGTTTCCTTCATACTCCGAATCTCCTCAGCACCACCAGGCGTTCCTCCAATTCGCACAAGACCGGGTCGTGCTTCAGATCCTGGCAGCAACTCATCTGATCTCATCTGGCAATGCCCAAATCCACTGCTTATTAAGTGGTTCATCATGTCCACATTTTGTCATCATCTGATCATCATATTCCCCAAAAAATGAAGGAATGCTCATTCTCAGACAAACCCGTCAACGAACCACGTGCGCCTTCAAACGACAACCAACAGCACAAGCACTCTAAAGAGTATTTTTCCATACAGCTGTATATAGAACTATATCTTTATAGATCATGAGGAAGCATCTTACCATCATGTATCATAATGTAGCTTCTCAATAAAAGGCAGTACATACATGTAAATACCAGGTATTTCATCTGGACTTCTGGGTGCCTTGTTGCTGCAATCGCGCTCGGCTTTCATGTCGCGCTTCAAAGATTCCAGGTCCTGTTGCCGAAAGGGCACCCACCAGGTAAATCTCAATGCACTGATGTCCATGTCCTGACTCAAATCATCTTGAATCTACAAATTTGGAAACAGGTCTTCGTCTTGAAGGCAGAAAACCATCCAATAGTAGTGCCAATAGTCGTGTTTTCATATGGGACTGCAACTTTTTACAAACGGACACATCTGCAAAGCGCGTTACAATCCTGGTAAAAAAACCAAACAACAACTCTGGCGCTGCACTTTTTCAGGAACCGCTGTCTTATGGGGTGAAATCTTCAGCGCATCGTTGCACCGGTATAAGAAAGCGTATACCTACTGCTATGAGGCCTTTGTCATGTCCTTCACTGCTTCTCATGACTCTGAACTATTACATGGTTCTAATATATTCTATACTCCATAGTTCTATTCGTCAAATCAAACACCTGGTGCCTTTGCAGTGTTCATCATTTATCTCAGCAAGGTCTAATCGAATCCATCTGAACTCCACAGGGTCGGCCTCCTCCAATTTGACGAGCTCATGGAGATCCTCTTCCATTTCCTCCACAGCTTGGAGTAACTGGGCACAACTGCAACTGCTGTATCAACTGTGATGGCCATGCCTTGCTGATGTGCTTGGCCCGCTTCCTGGGTGTCAAGGGGGGAAATGAACCATGCTCAGCACTGAAACCACATGCGTTTGTTATGAGCCTTCATCTTTCAAAAATAGAGGTGGAAAAGTAATGCATATTATATATATATACACATGACATGTATAAAACCCCAACTTCAACCTACATCAAGCAGCATTTTTTGAGTTGTCCGCAGTACTCCGTTCACCTCCGTTCACCTCCGTTCACCTCCGTTCACCTTGAAGCACCGCTTTCTCGTGGGAAGGCGCTTGTCGTGGATTTCTTTCTCACGAAGTTCTTGCAGCCGAATCAGCCATCCCATGACCTGCTCGTCCTGGTGATCATCTTGGGATCACAGCCCCCACAGCTTACCCGGTAAACAACGGCAAACATAGAAAAACATATGGGACACCCATGGTTTCCCCAGGAAAATGATCTACAAATGGTGGTTTTTCCACATCATCACATCTATGTTCGTTTACAGAAGGGTAATCCATCGTTCATAAAGGAAAATCTTGGCTAATGTGTGCGTGGTAGCATTAAAATCTTGATGATATTTGTCCAAAATCATTTGGGGTGACCAGCAACTGCGAGCCCAGGTATTTCAACGAATACTGACGTTGGCATATGCTGGGGTTGCTCAGAACTATATCATATAAATTGTTAAGTGTCATGAGATTCTCACGAGAGCCCTGGCAATAAACACCTTGTTGGACTGGTTATGCAAACACCTCCCAATCTCCCCACTTATCGAGATATGCCAGCTTGATGTAGCTTTTGGATGCGGTGCTTCTTTCTTTTCGATAGTTTTGGTTGATACAAAACATGTTGGGCTTCAATCTTTATTTTCATATGTCCATCTGTAAAAGCATTACATCATTACAATTCATTACACATATCATATATTTCTCTCCAATGTTCACCTGCCGCTTTCGCTTCGCTCGCCTTATCCTGCTCTTTCTCTGTATAGCCCTCGGTTCGCAGATAGGCCTTGCGCTCGGCCAGCCTCACCAGGAGCCTGGGCATCCAATTCATCCGTTAAAGGAAGAATCTATGGTCCCATTGGACTTAAATTTTGACCCATCCCCATTTCATGTTCTCATCTAGGTCCGTCTCTGGATAGAAGTTGGATATCCCTCTGATGCATCACTTTCACAGTTCATCTTCGATTCTTTTTTATTAGTCTTTTCGTTGACAAATGCTATGAAATCATTTCCTCTCCAGTTGCAATTCAAGCGAAACTGAATCTCATCACAGCACTCAGGCACTCAGTGCATCCAAGAGACTCCTCCTCAGCTGTCAACACACACCCAACAGTGGATTGGAAATCCGATCAAACAACTTGAAATCCTTGGTCAACCTCAGGATGTTTCAAAAAACCGGGCTGTTTGATTGACTCATTTTGACAGGATATCCCCCAAAACTTCGAAGTTTTCTTGAAACAACCAACCCACCATATCCATACAGTATAACTACAGTATCTATTAAATTCGTTAAACCATAGTTCGAACCTTGTGGGACCATATTAAACCTATGAATCTATGACGCTTTTCTCCAAGTCTCCACTTCTTTCGCTTCGGAGGGGCTCAATCCCGAAGCTTCGCGGTGTCGGGCCAAGCGCCGTGCCAACTGCCGTTCTCTCTCCTGAGGATGTCAGTGGGATGATACTTCTGGATCCTAGACCTTTGACCAAAATGGATATATTATATATATACGTATATATATATATACAAACTAAATTTTCATGATATGAATATTATTATTATATATATATACATATTGATATACTTAATTCATATTAATTCTATAGAGGTACCATGCGCATCTATTTGTACCACACTTGTAGTGGCTACAATCTGGATATTGTCCCAGGGATCGCCTGCAGTTTTCTGTAGGATGATCATCCAACAGATTGCAAGCAAGATGCGGCCAGCTGTGCAACAACCTAGGATACCAAACAACCCCTTCTTGCGCGTACATCGTCAAAAGCACTGCACAAACTCAGTCCGCCACAAATGAGATACTTGGAGGCGTTGGAACATCCTGCAACTCACTTTTGACGCCACTCCAGGTCTGAAGTGCGTCGTGCAGCGAACACGAACCCAATCACCAGAATTCCAATTCGTCTTCGCCCTCAGCAGCCTGTTTGATACCATGCTGGGCCTTTCCTATAGATTGCCTCCTAAAATGAAAACCGAAAAACCAGTGATTTGGCACGTGAAAGGCATGCACAGCTCGGCAAGGCACCTTCTTGCCGTCAGCTTGCGTCCACTCCACCGAAGGACCGTTCTGGCGGTGACACGATGACCATTGATCATAGCTTACCCTCAACTCCCATGGTTTATCAGCATTTCCCCACATCATCGCCATAAATTGGGGATAGTTGGGGTATATCATCAAATTAAATATGATCCATCATTTTCAGGATTTTTCAGGTACCATGGCTTGGATGAGGAGTCCACGCCTCCATGAAGCGCTGGGGCAGCAAGAGAAACTCTGCCAAGTAGTCAAGGCGCTCTTCGATCTTCGCAAGCTCTTGATCCGCCTGGGCAAAGATGTCATCTCTGGGTGTCCCAACATGAGATTTTAAGCAACCGAGTAGGGGCAGAAAACTCGAACCAGTGTATACCAGTTTATTGGGCAAATGGAACATCGATTGATGGAATTCGAGGTAACAAAGACTATGATGTGGGCTTGTCCAAAATTCAGTGGAATACCGGAATACCCTAAAAAAAGGGGCCATCAAATACTGGGAAACCTGATTTTTCAAGTTGAAACCACCGGATTTGCTTTTGTTCCCTCAACACTTTCCAGGCCAACCCCACTTTTAAACCGACGCTCCTTGAGGCTTTTGTTGGTGTAGCCTGAGTTTTTTTTCAGTGTCTCCTTCAGGAGTGCAGGAACACAATGGAACACAGATATTCACTTGGCAAGGACCGCCGCAATCAAAATGGCTCAGAGTTTTTCAATTCAAACCAACATCTTTGCCCATGATTCTTTTCAATGAATTTCAATCATATCCTTTTTTGTGTGCCGTGAAAATCTTGAAACTTGACGCCCATCCCGCAGGATTCATCGCCAAATCTACTGGCTTCAGGTCCTTGTAGTCGACCACCTCCTGTGCAATCACCTCCAGTTCTTCAGCATCCTGGAGAAATTGCGCGCTCTCGAGTTCAAGAACTGCAAGAAACGTCCCAACAGTTCCCTGGAGAAATGATGTTTTTCATCGTTTTTCTATAGGTTAACGTTTCTTTTTTTTAAAACCATTTTTTTACATAGAATTACCATGTTTACCCCAATTCATAGCCATAAATCATCAAAAATTGGCCAGATCTATGGCTCTGCAGCCGTCCTCTCTGCTGACTGCAGGCTGAGTACTGGTGGTCTTGTGGCTGACTTCACATGACACCTGGACCGAGACCAATCGAGGTGTCAACAGCTTCGCCACTGCGCCAATATGTTGAAATGAGAAGTCAACTGCTTCCAAACATTGGGATCTTACCATCAGATTTATGAATTGCAATTTTGATATTTTGGGGGCAATCCGTAGAGCCCAATTTCAGACACACCCAACTGCAGGCTCATGTTTTTCAGGAGCAATCATGTGAAGCAACTTCACCTCCTTTTTCCACTTTGCTTCGATGTATTTTTTAGTGACTTTTGGTGATTTTTGGATGGCTTGCCATGGCTGGTCATGGTTTGCCATGGCTTGCCAACCAAAGATGGGTAACATTTTGACAACCTACGACGGTTACGACATCCAAGCCATCCCTGCCTTCTTTTCCAAGATGGCAAGGCGATCCTGCCAGTTCTTCCTCATGGAGCCAGTGGGACGACTTTCAGACAGCGGGATGCAAGCGTGGTTCTGTTTGTAAAAACTGGAAGCCACAGTGGAATCCCGATACAGCCTGAAACATCCCGAAACACTTTCGCCATCACTCTCCCGAGCCAATTTTGGATCTGACTCAAATTGTAAATGTCCCTTCTCATTGCCTCAGTATCATTTAGTCCCTACACAAAGTCAAAGTGCACGTCCTAGTCCAAACTGTTGATTGATGTATGGCAAAATCTGGATGTGTCTTCAAAATGGGCAATTTAGACAATTATATATATATACACCACATAAACTACATTTGCATGGGGAAATCATGATCAATTACATGTATGGTTCCAAATTTGAAGATATGTTCTAAACCTGGGGATTTTAACGGGTATGCCGTGCTGATGAGGAGCCGCTTCTCGTGGTCACCCTGTGGAGGCTCCGGCTTCTGGACGGGTTCCATTTGCATCAGTGCCTGGCAGGTGTTGAACATTTTCGTACGTCAATTCTTGATGAGTTTCAGATTGAAACCACCTGAGTCGAATTCCTGATACTTCTTGTCTATTTTAAGGTCTAAGTTTTAATCTATTTTAATCTACTTATACCATCTGATACCTGTAAATACTGTGCTGTCTACTTATGTCATCATGAGGCATGGCAACTGTCGCCTCCTCTGTTTCTTGGGCGATTCGAGCCGCTTCGTCTGCTGACATCTTTGTGGTGGCCTCAGCAACGGGATGCTATGCTGCCACGGAAACATCCCGATATCCCAAGAGCCTTACGACTCTCCACAACTCTCCATAACTTGCATAGCCAAGTTTCAGCCTGGATCTCGTTTGTGAAATTACCATGAACTGGCATGAGTCCCTTCCTTGGACGTGTCGGATTCGGATGGCATCAGATTTCGTGGAGGATTTCTACCAACCTGTTCGCATCGCCCAAACCAGCCTAAGACAAACAACTGCAAAAATCTTGGCCCTGCTGACTTTCTTTTGATTTGAGACATCCCCTGAACATATTCCCATGAAATCCCTATGAAATTGCATGAAATCCCCATGGAACCTCCATATTTTCTATTTTGAATGCCAAGATTCACCACTCTGCAGGCATCGATGTATCGATCTTCGCCCTTCAGTGCTGAGACCTTCTTGCCAAGGGCTGTGCGTTCCTGGAGGGCTCCACTGGTCAAGGTGGTCAGTGCCTTTGAAAATGGTTTGTATACCCCCAATCTGTGGCTGTTTCAACAGGGATACTATGGGATAATGATGGATAATGATGATGAAAGTTGCACAAGTGATTCCCCAATTGATGTAGACTCCTCATCTCTGGTGCTTACATGTGGCTAGATTCCAAGTTCGAAACGACCTGTGGTACCATTTGGCCTTTGATCTTTGCCAACTTGGTCCTCCCGATATCTCTCAGCCCACGCCTTGTGGTGCTCCTTACCGGAGAGCTCCCCGACTTGGGTCTCCAGCCTTCGAGAAACGGCCCAAAATCGACGGAATTGGCATTTGATATTTGCAAAATCACAAGACATCACATTTGGCTTGCTTTGCTGTGCTTGTTCAATGTTGTTCAATGCCATTGTTTTGGCACTGCACCGAGAAAGTGGTGCTTCCATGTTGTCGGTCAACTCCACCAGCCTCTGGATCTGGCCGTCGATCTTCGATTTGTAGCTTTCAGCACCTGAAAGGTTTGAAAACTGCAACTGATTCAGTTGCTGATGATTCAGTTGTCATTGTTATTGGTATTGCTGATGATGATGATGATGATGATGATGACGATTCAGTGTTTTGGGGCTTTTAGTGCAAGGAACTCTCGCCCAAACTGGCGGCTTTCTTCACGAAGTTGCCCACAGCATTCGCAAGTCTTGGCCCGCAACAGCTTGATGGAAGGACAGTGAACATCAGGTGTCAGGGCAACGGTGATCCGTGCTGTGAACGGCAGAGCAATGCCAGCAAAATAGAATATATTAATTCCATTATCATTATTCCATTCTCATTTCTTTTTACCTCCTGTCTCATTTCCAGAAGGATTGTTTATAACATTGAACCATTGGCGCCTAAAAAATCTTTCTCATATTCCAAACCAAGGGTCGAAGCCATCTTCGCCACGGGTCAGCAGGGCAGGGACTTGAGGTTCAGAGCTGTGGAATCAGCCGCTGAGCAGGATTCATACACAAAATATGTTCATGATTCAGTCATATTAAGTCTATGTATATTAGTGCATATATATATAATTATATATATTTATATGTAACGAGATGTAAAAATATTTGTATGATTTTGTATGATGTTGTATGTATACATCATCAAATCATACTAGTTCATATTATATACAGTAAGACTTCTATACTATATACACTATGAGTCAAGCGATATGATCAGGAAAAAAGTGGCTGAAGCGCTCATTCGCCAGGAACTGTTGGTGCCAGTCTCGTGTACCGGCAGCTAAAGGCTGCCAGAGCCAGAGCTGTACATGGGCCTTTGGGGCCTGACCTGACTGCTGTACAGGTCATGCGAACTATTGTGAGGCTGCTTTCAGGCTTCTGACATGTAACATCATGTAACATGGTCGAACACAGAAATATTATGAAATATTCTTCTCCTTCCAAGCTTTAGAGTTGAAACACGTTGAAACTATGAAATTATATCAGCTTGAAAGCAGCTCCAGTGTCCACGAAACAATCCAAACAGTTCCATTGATCTTGGGTCTTATCATTCTCATCCCATCACAAACTGAACGAAGTCCCAACAATGGAGTCATTGGTTTCTGCTTTGAACACATTGGTCTCAACGCGTTGCCGCGGGTTTCGCTTTGCTCCCATGGGACTCAGTCGGCTGCAATGTGATCGTCTTCGTACACATCCATGGTGGGATTCACCTTAACATTGCAGTGCCACTGCGCACAGCCCTCTTGCTGAAAGGAACGCTTGTGGAAAGCACGGACTGGGGAGGTTTGATGATATTTTTTTGCCTTTTTTTGCTATCCCTATGAAAATGGGAAGCTTTCCAGAACAAAGTGGTTTCTGCCAGAATTTGGCCATGACAAGCCACTGAAAGACAATCTCTACCCATCCCGTGTCTGGGCGTCGCGCCAAACGTGTCAGCGTTTGATTTTTCTCCACCAAGTCAGGGCAGTCGTGCAACAGCTTTCCTAATGCCAGGCCTGGCACAAAGTGATCTGATCATCAAATGTGAGACAAGATGATATAAGGATATACACATATATATATATATTTATAATTATAATTATATATATATATATATCAGACGAGGATGGCTGTCATCCTGACAAGCTTGCAGTGTGCCATCACTTTTGTAGCGACTACTGCACCAAACCATACAAAAAACTGCAAAATCACCATCATTTTAACCAGTAAAAGCGCTTCAAGTGAATGTGGGTTTCACAGTATCTGGTAGATCTGCTGCCACGGGGCTGTGCTGGTGGACAGCTTCTTCGGTGGCTTCATAGCCAAACTTCGCCAACAACGGGATCTCAACCGCCATGCAAACGTCGCGGCGCGCATGCGCCTCCCAGTCTACAAAGCACAGCCATGAACCCCCACTGTAGATACTCTTGAGGCAAGAAAGAGGTCCAACCCAGGACCAGCGAATTTGCAGGCCACACTTTCACCACTGCCAATGCTTTTAACATCTTTAAACATCTTTCAACAAGTCTTTGGGACACCGTCAGGGAGTCAGGGACAGCGACAGCGCTAGAAATCCAAGCGGCTTGCTTCACCATGTCACCCTCGGAGCCGTCCAGCGCATCTCGAAGTTTGTAGCGGAACTCTGGACGCAGAAACTCCTGAATCATCGCCTCCTGTGGGCCGATGGATCCGATGGGTTGCACAGGGCGTGGGCTAATGGACTCAACTTCGAGTTGGAATTCTACGATGTGTATTGATTCTGCTCCTTGTCATAGTCTCGTTGAAGAACCCCCAATTTCGAATCTTCATTGCTATTGCACTTTTGTGGTATCAACTATAAGGTCAAGAGCAGCCTTTTGGTTCTCGCGGCCGCGCTGATCGTGAGACGAAAGTGTGGAGCTCAAACCTGGTTCAAGTTCTTGGTCTTCGAATCTTCGTAGATCTGGTTTTCTCCGGGCTTTCTCCTTGGAAGACTTGGAGGACTGGACTTGGAAGCTCTGAAGATGCCAGAGCCATATGGGATCTCACCAGCTCAGACCAGCGACAAGCTCAGCTCTCAGATTCTGAGTCGGAATAGGCTAAGCCAATGCCCAACCCTCCACTCGCTTCACCAGCTTCAGTTTTGTTCACATTTTTGGAAGTTCCATCTCCCTTTTCTTCCTTTTCTTCCTTTTCACCCTTCTCTTCATTGTTTTCCTTCGAGTTTGCCTCGGCTTTCTCAGTGTCCGTGCGTGGCTTCTTCACGGACAAGACTGGCATCTTCTTCTCGACTTTCTTCTCCACCTTGGCCGCGAACGCCAACTTCTGCCCCTTCGACACATCGGCTTTCTGCTCCTGGAGACAACTGTCACAAGGAACACGACTTTGTGGACTTTGTGAAATGGAAAGAAGCAAAAAGATGCAAACAGGATAAGAAGGGAGCTTCAGCGCCAGAAAGCATTCAAGTGCAACTGCAAGATATTGCAAGTAGGAAAAAGAATCATGAGAACTACTATACCCAATTCAACTCAATTCAACTCAACATCCTCAACAGTGAACTTCTCCCAAAGACAAAGTCATAGATCTGCACAGATCTACCACAGTCTACCAAAGTCTACTACAGTCCTCGAGCAACTGAGCAAGTTCGTTCTGCTCCGCGGCTTTTCGTTTCTGCGATGCCTCTCGTTCCTTCTCGAGGTCCTCCTGACTCACTGTGCTACCAGCGAAAGCTCTCGCATTGGCAGCACTGTACCGATTCACCTGGCGGTATCAAACCTTCCAGGTACTGCAGTTGAAATTACCCATAGTTGCCATGGCTACTCTATTTCATTGTAACATATTGTAACATACTGTATATCTATGATTATCTGTATGATACTGTAAATAATGTTGTGCTGATGATGACTTCATGGTGCATGTTTCTGATCTCTGGTTTCAGAATCCCTGCCATTCTCACAGACATTCTCTCAGAATCTCTCAGTAAAAGCTGGTATGCCTCGCCTGACTGGCATGAATTGCAGCTCGACCTTTGAGTTCCGCCTCTTTGGAACTCCATGTGGAACTGTTGGCGAACATGTTGTTGATCCGTTCGCTGCTGGTCGTCATGGCTGCAGGGGACCCTGGGGAATGGATGGGAATGGACCGAACGGGACTTTCTGAGCTACAGCACTGCAGCCCATGGCATTGAAGCTGATCCCCAAGGTCAAGTGGCTAGCCGCTTAGCCTATTAGCCCATAATAGCCCATGTCACCATGATGCACCCTGATGCACCGTGCAATGGCTCTCCTGGATCTCCAAAGCAAGGTCATGAGTGAGTTCTGGTGGTGCCATGGCGGCCTCAACTGCCTTCACCGACTTTCAAATTGCTGCGGCAATCCTGGACACATCTGGCAACAGCTTGATGCTCAAAATATCTAAAAATCATTGATGAGAATCCGATGTGAACAGAAGGAATTTATCTATGCTGGCTGATGATGCTGATGCAAGGCTGGCTGCATTTTCACTCGATGCTCTAGGTTTGGAAGGCAAAGCAAATGCTTGAAGCCTACTTCACCGTGCAGAGTGTTTGCTGAGAAGGGATCCGGTTCTTGACATTCTCCAGCCCGTGTATCATGGTTCTGACTGGTGCTAGAGAATCAAGATTCCATCCAGAAACAGAGTATATATGAATTGCTCACCATCAAATTCATGGCAACCTTTTCCAGGAGAAAGGATAGAAAAGGCTTAAAGGCGTTAAGCACGTTCTCCCTATAGTCTGACTATTTTCACCTGAAAATACTTCTGTGATCTCCCGTGCTTTGATGCTTGCACAGCTTTCATCAAGTATATAGCATACAGATGCATAAAGCTTGTTTAGAAACCGTGTTTCCAACCACTTTTGCGAGAGGCAGAACATGTTCGAGCCTTCCCACTTCTCAACGTTTATTGAACACTCCACCAGTATCAATTTCTCTACAATTCTTAAAAGTCACACGAAACGTGCTTTGCAGTCGCCTGGTGCGAACTGTTGTCAACTTGTCTGGCAAGCCATAGGCTTGTCTTGAGGTCCGAGCGACTCTGAAAGAAAACAGTCAAGGAAACAAGGGTTTCTGTAGATAAAGAACATGAAAGAACATCGAGGAACATCAAAGCACATTTGATCATTTATCAAATTTCATCATATTTCAATGTATATTTCATCTCATTTTTGTTGATTTTTGCTCACTGCCCCAAGGGGAAACTTAAAACTATCTGTGACGCAGCTCCAGTGCCCAGCGAAGGAAGCCACCTTTGAAACATTTTGAAACTATCCGGTGCCAGGTGCGATGATTTTTTCGACATCAGAAATTGATGGCCACCTTCATGGAAAATATGGCAGATTTTACAGAGCGAATTGCGTCTTTGCTGCGGATTCGTTGGACTCGTTGGATTCGTTGGATTTTGGGACGGGTTGGGAAGCTCGTCTCTTCCTACCTGGCGCGGAAGCGAACAAAAAAAACAAGATTGTATGACATTACACGATGAACTACTGACCCATCAACCTTGAAATTGACAATGTAGCTTTAAATGATGCTCAATGGTCAATATGACCAATGTATACCAACGTGAGTTTGTATCAAAAGCTTCATGGCATGATCATCCATGGCAAGCTGAGTTCATATTGCACTCAGGAACAGGTCTCAGCAATGCCTTAACTACGGATTTATGGATTGATGGAACCATGTGGTAGAACGATTTGTGTCATCAACGCAGAATCCAATGACCATTACTCATTTTTCAACCAGCTGAAGTCACTTGACGACATCCGACCAAAAACTGCCAGGCGGCCTATGTCAGATTCTGTCTTGTCGATCAACTGCATTAGCGCTTGGAGAATGGTTTTGCGCTCCTGGCAATGAAGCTTCCAGTTGACATTTGGCATTGATATTGACGAATTCATATATATATACACATATAATCATATATATATTATCTAAATCCGCACTCCAGAAATTCAGACAAGGTATTCTTATAGCCCGTCCATCCTTGGGGAGTTTTAGCACAAATTCATTTTGCAGCTTGCCGTTCGAAAACACCACTTGTCAAACACTTGACACAAGCTTCAGCTTGATCATTGGGTCCTGGTCCGTGGTGTAGATGCCGAGTCCTTTTGCCAGCTTCAAAAACAAGAAAAAACAAGAAACATCTGAGACATGTGGTCAGATTATTGGAATCTTATTGGACATGTTTGGAAAGATGTTGTTTCTTTGGGGTTCCAAATTCTGAAGATCTTTGGAGCATTTTGGAGCAAAGTCTGACGCTGCGGTTTTCCCCACCTGGTCCACCCCCCACGTAGACGATGACGAAGATGAGAACTTCCACCAGGAGGCCGTACAAAAACTGAGCCTCAAGATGTTGGCAGAACTTGGAGCATTGGATCTCAAATCAGTCCCCTATAGTCCCCAAATGCATCAAAAAAAACCCGCAAAGCATTGCTAGATAATGGGACCCTTCTAGTCACTTAGTCTGAATCTGAATCGCTTGGACTTGGCAAAAAAAGTCATCCACTCTCTCTTTCACAACAAAACATGAGTCCTCTGCAAGCGGCGTTCTCTCGTCAATTACCAGCATGGACAAGCCTTTCAAGAAACAAATTATATATACAGTAACTATAAAACGCAATCAAGATATCATGGCTAGGTTAGTCAGATTCGAGATTTTGTTTTTTTTGTCTTTCCAACCATGACACATTTCAACTGAAGGCCGAATTCAACAAATTGGCAAAAAAGGCCAACTGCCACATGGCTGCCCCTCGATGTGCTTGCCCGAGTTTCTAGGACGCTTGTATCGCTCTTGCCATCCAGAAAGGGCGTAAGCGTGATGAAACTTAGATCTGTAAGTGGAAAAGCACGTCCAAATTGCTATGACTTTTAGCGTCTGTTCAATGTTCATAGATGTCATAGATGTCATAGATGTCACACAGGCGGACTTCATGATGCGGCCACAAAATCGTCGCCCCAAAAACATAATTTTCCTTTGAGCGATGCCACGATGCATGGTGCTCACATATGCTCACATGATCAAAGATGATCAAAGTACCAGTATATCAAAGTACAACTTCCGAACCAACTGGACTGCAGTTACTGCAGTTTCAGCTTTGTGCCAGGTCACACTCCAAGAAGCACCAGCAACCCAAATTGCGAGGTGGGGATGATGCGTTGCATAGATGAATACTTCCTACACCATGTGACACAACGAATTTCTCAGCGCTTTGCCAAATCTGCCAATTTTCTCTACCCAGATTCATCCAATGCCCGCCTCGAGCGAGCCATTCGCAGTGCAGTGACCACTGTCAAGAGCCGTTCACTGCCTCTTGGAGTTGGAGTGTCTCAAGACCGTTCGGTACAACAAACGCAGCAAGACATGGACACCGCAGTGTGTTGAGTACAGAGTTTCATTGTCATTTTTGTGAAGTAATCGTCTTGAGGCACATGAACTTCCCAGGCAAAATACCTCTTTGTGCACATGCCTGTCATAACTATCAAAGGAGAATCTGTTTCTAGCTGATATACTTGGAGGTCCGCCTTAAGCGCAGTGATTCACACCCAAACTTCAAAAAGAGATGTAGCGGAAGGAGATTTGTCACACCAAACCACCTGTGGGTATTTCCAACAATCAACCCCAATTTCACCAGGTTTATGGGTGGTATCAGCCGTCCCCAACATTGGAGGTTTATGGTTAGCTTACCACCAACAGCTGTGGCGTTTTCCAAGTTGCCTGGAGTCTGAATTGAGATCAGCAGCCGAGAAATTTCCTCCACAGGATCCTGCACATCTCTGAAAAAACACATCCAATCTTTCCCACCCTAATGTCATAAACCCTGAATCATATACCATCACCAAGGTGACAAAAAAAAAAGGGTCTTTTTTCTTGACCGACCCCAAACGGCAGGTTTATCGGTTTATCATTATTTGGTGCATTTTTCTTTATTATTGGTAATAAAACCATACAAAGCCAACTGTTAATATATTAGTAATAATTGCCAACCTTTTTTCATGGTTAGTCATTTACCATTGGTAAAGAAACCACCAACCTTTTCCGCGCCAGTGACCATCAATCAATCCTTGTCCGAGCGCAGTGTCCGGGCAACGAGCTCCGAAGGGATGAAGCTCCTCGAGCGGTGAGTTGCCAGAGCTGTTCTGGCAGCTGATTGTGATATAAAGACATACATATATTACATTATACGACATTACATAATGTTACAGACCATTACATACATTACGTTAAATTACATTACATTACATTACATTGCGTTGCATTACATTGCATTGCATTACATTACATTACACTACATACATTACATTAAATAACATTACATTACATTACATTACATTACATTACACTACATACATTACATTACATTACATTACATTACCTTACATTACATTACATTACATTACATTACACTACATACATTACATTAAATTACATTACATACATTACATTACATTACATTGCATTGCATTACATTACATTACATAACATAACATAACATAACATACATCCATACATGTATATATATATATAGATATGTATGCATGCATGCTTTGAGACATATCGCAACGACCCCATCAACAACGATACCTTCATATCTGCCACCTGCCATTCCCACACCGAGAAACGCATTTCGCCAGGTGCTCGATGCCAAGTACAGTCGAGCAAATCGGAAGAGCAACAGAAGTTCAGGCTCCGCCAGTAACAGCGGTGCCTGCGGTAGCTCAGCTGGGTGGTGATGCCACATAAATATTATGGGTGGATTTCTTTACGTTTTGTATCTTAACTTATGTCAATCCTCTATACTCAGTTCTTGAGGTCTTACATGTGCACATCATAATATGATATAATACATGTACATATGATTACTTGTGCATTATATTATATATATATATATATATCATACACAGTATATGTACCAGATTGATCACCCACATCCTTTCGCTTCCCATTTCGCAGGACCTCCTCCAGGAGTTGCGTAAGCACCGCCGACTCTTCGTACATCGCTTCGTAGAATTTCTCCTTTCGCAGAGTGGATGGTTTGACATGGAGCATCGAATATCATGGGGTCATACATGGTACTACTCCTAGGTCTGGGGGAGTATGAATGTTTATGATAGTAGTTCAAAGTCCATATGCAGAATCACTATTAAAGTAACAGAAGTGTCGAGAGGTGGATATCATAACCTGTTGATTGACAGTGCACTGGAGTGTCAACCACTTCTTGGGTATTATCAATTGGTTGTATTGCCATGTATTTTTTGTGTGTATATCTCCCCTTCCGTAAATCAGTACACAGGCAAGGGTATGTTTTACATTTGGGCGCTCCCCACTTGACTTTTTGGATCCCACAGTCCCAAACGAAGATTTCTTGTTTTCCATCTTTGGGGAGTATCTGCACGATCATGTTGCGCCGTCCTGACGCGCCAACAGAAAGGACGCTGTGTAGCCAAGTAGAAAACTGAAAAGGAGTCCGACGGTGTTCCTTGCCAAAAAAAACAAGTAGCATCAGCAACTTCTGAGAGACAGAGACTTGTACAACACATTGAAATCGCATCATGAAGCACTAAAGTCACTAAAGCCAAACTGCACATGTTCGTTTTTGTTTAAACCAACCCGTGAGCTGAAGCAAAGTATGGGATGCAAGCATTCGGCAAAACTCGACTTTTCTTGGATTTGCCATGATGCCTCAGCACAGTTTCTACGGCATCTGGATTTGATTTCATGACTGTCCCTGCAGGTCCCCACCTGAAGAAAACCTGCATGGCTTCCGGTACGGAACCACAAAGGCCAATGAAATCAAAGCATAGGGGCCTCTGCTGACACTTCTGGGTAGCGAGGTCAGCATGGAAACAAAAATCTTATCTTTAAGCTAAATGGGTGCTCAAAACCACCTCAAACCATGCTGAAAAATTCAAATGAGTGCCTCAAGTGGCCATGGCTCAAAGATATAGTCCCAATGGACCGGTTTAAGTCATTACTATATGCTTTTGTCTGAGAATGTTTTACCCAGAATTCCATGATTCAAAACCTTCCCATTCTTGGCAATTTGGCGGCAAATACCTGTATCCCATCCATCTTTGGACACACAGCAATATCAGAATGCTGGTTGTATTCCAGAAAAATCCCATTCACATCCTCGTAAAATGGTTTGTTTTTTTATCCTAATAACTTGGTTGGTCGCCAATTGAAAGAATATTGATGATTAAATCCAAATTCTTCGAAAAACTCACACGGTGACTTGAAATTCCATGATCTCCCATTTTGAACAACCCCCCAAAAATTAGATTGGTTACATACATATCCTCATGAACTGTCACCATTGTATTCCCATTGGCAGATCTTCCCATTGGCCAAGGGGCTGGTTCCCATTGATCAGTTCCGCCGATGCATCCCTCAGGTAGGGATACGCCATCGCGGCCAGCGGTCCAGCGGCAAAGCCCGCCAGCAACTGCAGCATTTTGAGTCCAGCGGAGGGCCAAGTGGAGTTCTAGTCGATAGATATTATGGGGATATTTGATGGGATATATATATATGCTATGTATATAATATTACTATATATACACATACAGTACAGTAATATAGAGCCAAATATAATAGTTAAGAATTTAAGGCACCAACTGAAACCATCAAGCCAGCCAGCCTGTGGATAGAGCTAGGATATATCCAATTGAAATGATTGTGCGGAACGTTCAACCAACAGTCAACCACTAAAGGGCCGATGTGACTCCCTCTATGACTGGTGCTGGAACCAGGCAAACAGGATTATCCAGGATTATATATACGTATATATATATAACATTGTATAACATATTTTGCAACGTATTGTAAAGCGATTTCTAGCTTCAAGTTGCAACCTAGAGACAAACAAGTCGCAACCCCATGATAAGCCAATCAGATGCCAATCAGAAAACGGTTAAAACGGAGTCACACGAGTCATAGCCCTACCATAGTAGTATCTTACAGATATCATTATTGTATGTATATATATAATGGTTATCATCATTATTACTATTGTCATCTTTTACTATTGTAATTGTTGTTGTTCTTCTTATTATTGGTATTGTCATATTGTTACTATCATTATTCTTAAAACCATGCATGCTCATTCACAGTTCATTGATGCATTGGTGACACCTCCACTTCTCGGAGGCCACGTTCTCGCGCTGCAATGATGGCCTCCAGTGCCGGAATTGGGAGCTACGGATCCATGGTGGATACCCCAATTACTGGATGGTTTGGAATGGACAATTCAAATGGATCGTTTGGGGGTACCCCCATTTAAGGAACCCAAAGCTACCGCTGGAAATGCTGGAAATCACTGGAAATGCAGCATGTAGTCCCAAGATGTCCCAAGAACCAACCGGGGCCATGACTACGAAGTCTCTCAATATATCTCAATCATTATGTATATACAAGCAACATACAAACAAACAAACAAAAACATATAAATAAATAAATAAATAAATAATAATAAAAAACAAATATATACGTACGTATGTATATACAGGTTACACACATATGTACATATAGACGTATACACACATACACGTAAATCTTATCACATCTGCGTCTGCAATCAAGGGACATCCTCACCACGGCGGCCACGCCGCTCGCTCTCTTCCCTCTCTCGAAGAGCCCGCTCTCTTCGGCTCTCGCTCTTGCAGTGGCGCGCAGTACCTGGGTCCCTAAAAATCTCCGTCATTTGCATTTACCAATGAAATCCTATTCAAGGGAATCTTGACGCCCATGAAATCCTCTGAATGGGGGGAAGACCATGGATGACCATCCCTATGGGAAAGCTATGGAAAAACCAGCAATGTTTCAATCTTAATCATGTCACTCATGGCACTCATGGCACATGGGAGCTCATGACACCATGTTCACCGGCACCTCTGGGATCTCTGGGGATCCAACCCTGAAACCGCCGAAGGGCAGTGGCCTCTCCAAGCTTCGTTAGATCGACTTGGAAGGATCGGATCACACAGATCGAAAGCTTCGCCACTGATCTTTGCCCTGCCACTTTGATGATGTCTTTTGAAATCCGGGGATCCAGTTTACCACGTCTGCTTCTACGACTTTACTACACTAATACTCAGAATCAACAAAAATAACAATAGCAATGATAGTAATTACATCTAATAGCAACCTCCAAGTACAACCTGAACAACCTCTGGGGTGGTCCACACTGCGCCTTTGCAGTGCAGAAAGCCAAACAACAGGTAGAAAAGTTGCGCCCGGCAGACGCAGGAGAGGTCCTGTCAGTCTCAATTCATCCTATGGGAATGATCTCGTGGCTACATGTGGCTACCATCTTCAATTTTTCCAGAATAATTCCATAATTATTCAGTAAATCTAAGAACCCCAGCCATGAATTAAATAAATATATATATATATATTTATTATGGTTTGTGCTCTCACTATCCTTGCTATTGTTACGGCAAGACCCTGAGGTTTGCCCGGACTCGCAGCGCGTGTCCGGGCAAGCCAAAATGACGATGACGATGACGACGATGATGATGACGACGACGATGATGATGATGATGATGATGATGAGGATGACGATCTTGGTATCTTCTTAAAACCCTATAAGAAACCCAGTGACTGTATGGTAGATAGTTCCATGGGGCTGGGGGATTTTGATATCTTCTTGAAACCCTATAAGAAACCCTAATGACCTGTATGGTTAATTGTTTCATGGGGCCGGGATATTTTGATATCTTCTTGACACCCTACAAGAAACCCTAATGACTGTATGGTTAATTCCATATGATATGTAGAAGCAACATGTTATGGTTGTATGATACGTAGAAGCCACATGTTCTGGTTAACACCCTAGCAACATAATTGAACATAAAATCCTTCTCGTTGTGACATCGTACAGATTTCCCTGGTATTTACGCCATTCTGGGCTTGGGCAAACCTCGGGGTCTGTGTGTATTGTTATTGTGATTATTCATTATTTATATTCATCATGGATATTCATATTGTTCATGTTCATACTATTCTCATATTATCATGACTGATATTTCATATTCTCATATGTTTATACTATTCTCATATAGCGTTCCAGCAACAAAACCACAGCACAACTGTCCCCAGAACGCCTTTCTGGACGAATTCTCTCTGAAGACCTGCTGCCACGAAGCACTTCACAGGCACTAGGCACCCAATGTCATCGATCACTAAGATTGATGGAGATAATATGTGCTAGTATTCTAAAGATAACATCATAGGTGTAGTATTATAATATATATGTATGTGTTCATGATATACTATGGCATATACATATATTATATGTGTATAATCTACATACACCATGTTCCAGTCCCATTCCAGTCGCATCATTGTTGCATCACTTGCTATCTTCAAGGCACTCTGCACCCCGCGCCTCGAAGATTGAAATGCCGGAAGCGGGTGAAAATCCACCGACGAAATCATTGCCCTGAAGCCAACGATGGGAGCTATCAAGGCCTGAATCTTAGGGCTGGGCCTTGAGAATTTTATGCAATGCTGTTGCCTCAAAAATTTAAGCTTCTATACATTTTTTTTGAAGATAGTGTGGTTTTGAAGACGATCTGCGAGCTGTTCAATCTCCAGGTGTACTCAGTGTACTCAGTGTACTCCATTCAAGCCATGTGCTAAATTGCTTGGGTATTCCGATCTGCTTTTTGACCTTCCATTTTTCTGCAGCTGTCAGTGAAGATGGCTTCGGAACAATGTTTCAGGCCAGGCACTCATAGAAATTTCCAACCGGCTGTCTGCATAACTGGCAGCAAGCTGATACAAAATGGGGTTGTCTGAAAAACGGAATCTACAATTCCGATAGCTTACCAGCATTGTACTCACCAAATTGCAATTTTGGAGTATCACCATCCAGTTTAGAGGAAAAACCCGACATCATCTTGTTGGTTACAGTATATCATGTTATATCCTATAACACATCCCATTTACATCCCCATCTAAAGTGGCTAAATTCAACGCTCCTTTTGGATCCGCCTACGGCCGCGCACTTTGCGCTGCCAGGTGAAACAGCTCTCTTTGTTCATGAGATCAATGCAGGTTTTCCATGGTTTTCCTCAGCAAACCAAAGTTCTTCACTCAGAAAAATCAGTATCTAGCAGATCTAGCAGTTAACTATGTATGATGTCTATATTACATATCATATACATGTATATGTATATATGTGTATACATGTATTAATATTAACATTATCCACAGAGGAAAATATGAACACATCCTCTTGGAATATGTTGAGCCAAGCTGAACTCTGGCTGGTTAGGCTGAAATCCTGCGAAGTCTCACGGGAAGGCTCTCCTAGTCTAGCGCGATGAACACCACCCCTGACACTAGCACGTTGTCAAGTAGTCAAGGTGGGATCGTGAAAATTTGAAAGAACGTAAAGAACTCAGACTGATGGCCAGATGGAGTTCTGCGAACCACGCTGGGTGCAAATTATGATTGAAACATCAAAAACAAACCAACGAAACAAACAGATTCAATATACTTCTTTAAAACAAAGAAGCAGCCGCCGAAACATCAGCTGCAAAGGACGTTCTCATCGCTCTATTTCCGCCGTCTAAAACCATGCGCCGTCCGTGCGCCGTTCAGCACCCGAAGCGCCTGCATCTGATGTTTGAAGTCAGGGCAACAGAGACAAACTGCTTAGGCCAAAATAGGAAGTGACCAATTTCTGGAATTTCTGATGAGAGAGTAATTAATCATACATGTGCACATGATTTAATGTTATATATATATATATCATTACATACATACATACATACATATATATATATATAGATTGATTGATTGATTGATTGATTGAATGTATGTATGTATGTATATCTGTATGTCTGGTATGTATGGTATGTATGGTATGTATGTCATGTCTGTTATGTATGTTATGCATGTTATGCATGTTATGCATGGTATGCATGGTATGCATGGTATGCATGGTATGTACGGTATGTAGGTTATGTACGTTATGTACGTTATGTACGTTATGTATGTTATTTATTTTTCATGGATGTTATGCATGTTATGTATATTAGGTTAGGTTAGGTTAGATTAGGTTAGGTCAGGTCAGGTTAGGTATGGATGTATGGATGTATGGATGTATGGATGTATGGATGTATGGATGGATGGATGGATGGATGGATGTATGTATGTATGTATATATATGTATATACACATTCACACTCAAATTATATACATGGTAATACATGGTACATATGCTTGTTTCGTCTCCACCTCTGTAAGCGTTTCGAACCATGGGCTTCCTCCCTTCCATATGCAGCGTCCTCAGAATTCGGTGTTGCTATCGTTCTGCCTCGAATCAGGCAGACATGAATCCGAAAGACTCGGCAGGTTCTTTGTATTCCTTGGGTCGACAACCCATAAGTTTGTTGTCAATCCCACTGAACCCTTCGCAGTACCTTCAGATCCATATGATCCATGATCTTGGCGACAAATGTCAATAATAGATGCCAATCGATTTCAGTATACAGATCAAACAAGTACACAACGTTTCATGTTTGGATGATATCACATTATCATACATTATCAGACTGAAAGACGTGTCTTAAAGATCATCACACCATGTCAGACATATGTCATATACATCTACCAAGAGTCAAATCTTTGCCCCTGAGCCTCCAGCTGCGTCAGGCTCTGGCTAAGGCTTCCTGTCGTGGCAAACCGTGGGCGCTCAATGAAATTGAAATCGGCAAACAGTTGCAGCTCTGGTCAGTTGATGATATCTACATTCAATTGATTCAATTTAAGTGGTGCTCTAGTTCATTGTTGCAAGTGATTGAACCGCATTTTTGGTGGGGCTGAGTTGGCAACCATTGATTCTTCCCAAACCTTTAAATATTAGCCCAGCCTAGGCCTGATCCCATGAGACCTGCCACAGCTGAGCGCTCTGTGGTGGCACCGGATCCGCTGGAACCTCGCAATCGCTGCAACTCACCGAATCATCACTGAATGTTCAGTTTGATGATAAGTAGATCACTGAATTCCCAAGCTGCTGATTATCAATCAAAATGATAAGTAGAAACGTCACCAGAACTATGACCACATATAACATTGTATAATATACAGTAGTATAACTATGTATAAGTTTGTATAAACTATAACCTCCACGGGACCATAGGTGTAGCCACCATCATCTCCACCACTGGCCTTGTTCAGCAGGACCAACCTAGCAATGATATGCAATGACCAGGTTACCACATTTGCCGAATTTTGACTTCGATATTGTGGATACAGAGTAGATTGAATACAAATACACAGTGATACACAATAGATACACATAAACTGTGTAAAAAGAGGATATGCTGGTACCGTGCCCTGTGGCTCAGCGACCTTGTGAGTAGTCCTCTTTTTGGGCAGCAAGCCACCTGGCTGCGTGGCTATGGCCCTATGGCTTTTTGGTTGAAACAAAACTGGCACCTGAAGCATCAATGGGCGGAAAGGTCAGGCCTCAGCTTCCCACCATCCCGAATTGGACTCGAAATCGCTCGTCTCGTACATTCAAAAAAAACGTCCAGCTACATATATCCTAATCTATGTAATTACATATATCTCAATCTCGAATCGCATTTCCGTCCATTTTCCATCCATTTTCATCGAGAGTTTTTTGAGAGCGAAGTGGCCTGATCCACCGCCAACTGTTGCACCAAAGCCTGGCCAGGCTGCATCCGTCGTGAAATATGGGAAGTTCATAGCCTTCAACCAGCCAATATGTGGGATTTTCATAGGGATTCCATGGAGTTTAACGGTGATAATGAGATTTAATATGGAGTCCGTAGGGATTGAACCGGGATGTCATGGCAAATAAAGCAACTTGAACCATGTTCAAATCCCGAAATGTCATTCCATGAAATTTTGGTTGGAAAAAACATGAAGAAAGAACAGGTTTCCAAGTGAAACTGGATGATCATCCTTTTCATTGGAGATTATGACCCCCGAACCAATCGTCAACCAACAGCAGTGTCTTGCAGCCCATCCTCACCTGAAGTGCCACTCGAAGTACTCTGCCCAAAGCCACCTACAGCCGGCTGCAACTGCCCATGACTCTTTCAAGAGTTTTAAGCTCTGCAAACTGGGGATATTACACAAAACATGGGTAACTATATTGGGAATTGTTGGGATAGTATCCTTAGCATTCCTTACCCAAGTGATCGGGGCCTGTGGATGACATCTGCTGGACGCCTCGCCGACCTTGGTAAACCAGTGAAATCGGCTGCATCCAACTTACACTATAATATTTGTATATGTATAGATACACACAGATAGATAGATAGGATAGGATAGATAGGATAGATAGGACAGATAGGATAGATAGGATAGATAGGATAGATAGGATAGATAGGATAGATAGGATAGATAGGATAGATAGGATAGATAGGATAGATAGGATAGATAGG
>Ga0126342_10000908_pt1 | contig 37591 bp, 31 predicted proteins | sample Cyp1metagenome_FD_92528 | JGI IMG/M metagenome (GOLD analysis project Ga0126342, IMG submission 92528) | Coral microbial communities from Lord Howe Island, Old Settlement Bay, Australia - Cyphastrea 1 metagenome | ecosystem: Host-associated > Invertebrates > Cnidaria > Coral ... | reverse complement strand
TCTGACATAAAATCTGACATTCCATCTGGCATTCTATCTGACATATTCTGAAATACTATCTCTGACATATGATTTCACATTCTATCTGACATCTTATGTGGCATTCTCTGTGACATCCTATCTAACATAAAATCTGACATTCCATCTGGCATTCTATCTGGGAGCGTGTCTGCCAAATATGCTATCTGGCATTGCATCCGGCATTCCATGCGGCATTCTTTCTGGCATTCTATCCGACATTGTATCTGACATTCTTTCTGCCATTCTCCGGCGTTTTATCTGGCATAGGCAAGCCCCAGAGAGCTGGCGCGCTTGCTGTTTGTATTCGGGGGGGCGGGCGTGTACAGTGTGTGCTTGAATATATGTTCAGTAGTGTGTGAGCGTCTCTGTGCGCGGAAAGTTCTGTTAAAATCTAGAGACCCTGACCTGGCAGCTGGGGAAACAAATGATTTTCAGATTGTCCAGTTTTTTAGCCAGGTTTCATCGATGAAGAGAACACGCAAACATGAAGAGGATAACTATATGGTGCGATTCTATGCATGTGGAAAAAATGTATAAAACCAACAGCCAAGAACTACGGATTGTTGGCCCAAAACAATTGATGATAGAAGCAATGAATATACAAGCACTACTCACTCTTGATGTTTTTTGCTGCATACGGTACCTCACCAAACAATGCGCCAACATCTCGGCCAAGCTGAAGGCTGTTGTGGTGCTCAGATGGAAGCAGGAGATCCGCAGGCGCTGGCTTTCAAGTTTTGGTGGATTGTGCGCTCTTTCTTGTCCACAAAGGGCAAGAATCTTCTCCGGAGGCTAATGCTTTCCGCAGCGTTCTGAGCCATGGGTTTAAACCAAAGGAAAGATGGGACACAAACCGGCAAGAACGGGCTATTGTGTGTCGTCAAACTATTTTCATTCCTTACGCAGCTTCGAACGCGCTGCCACAGCTATCCTCGCGGATAGTTGAAAGTTGCTGACTTTTCCGCCGGGCTGTTGACAGTTGGCAATTGGCAGTAAGATGGGACCTTACTTCATGTCTTCGGGCAATGCAGCTTTCAAAAATTGCCGTAAGAAATGATCAGTTCTGCCAGCTACATCGCACTGCCCGTTTGCAAAATGCTGGCAATACTGCTGCCATGCTGTTGCAAGCCCTTCCCTGGCCTCAGGATCCAAAACGAAAAACAATGACCAATGCACTAGGGCATACCTTGCCAGCAGGGTCCTTTTATACAGCTCAAAACACCAAATCAGAATTAAAGGGGCCGCACAAAGGGCGATGTCATCAATATTCTTGGTGGCTGCAGTATGGCTCGGCCATTTTAACAAGAAACTGATAGACCAGTGGATGCAATAGGTTTTTCCACAGTTTCCCCAGAAAAAAACAGACACAGCGCCACAGCGCCACAGCGGAGGCCTTGTGGAAAGGAGTCCTGAGACCAAAATACTTCACCATCTGCCCCCCCCTGTTGTCGATCAGCAGGAAGAACCAGGCGACGCTGATGCACCAAACCTGGGTCCAAAGGGCAGACTAAGCGATGGAACGGTCTGGTGAAGCCATGTATGGCTCCAAGATGCTCTTTTTTTGGTTTTCAGGAAAAAGCAACGAGAACGGGACAGATGTTTCTACTGAAAACCAACCATTATGTTGTTACCAACGGGTTGTGACGTTTTAGCAGCAATAATGTTAGGTGGTGGGCATGGAAAATGTAAGTTGGTGGTGCTGAGGACTTGTTTCCCCTCACAAAAACACAGGTGTTTGGAACCTCCCCCACGACCTTACATTTTGTGGTGTGGCCAGCCAAATGTGGTAAGGTACCAGAAAGGGGGGGAGGCAGAAAAAATGCAAGTCACAAATTGTTGACCCCCCTTCCCATTTCCACTGTCACAACGTGCCTGGTGTATTCCTGATGGATCCCCCGAATATTCTTTGACGGGGCCATGCCTGGGGGGGTCGGAACTTACATGTTTCACCCATATTATTCCTTCATTTTTGCTACCTTACAGCTTTTAAGTCACAATTAACCCCCCTCAAAAAAACTTCCCCCCAAGAAACCTAGGCGAAGGCCCTTGGGGATGTTGTGACATCTTCTATTCATGTTGCTTGGAGTTTGGGTGCATCCTTCCAGATTAGGATGGAAAAATAATCGACCTGTAAAACCATTGGCAAGGTCACTATACCAGGTTCAGACCATCTCAAACGTTTAGGATGCAAAGACACCTCACTTTTTTTGTTGAATTGATCCCAATGTTCATGGGTGAAACAGCTGTAAGTTTATTGCATTGCCAATATCTGGGATAGCCTGAAAACAAATACCAGTTTTATATAGTTTTATCCAGTTTTCTGGTTTGTAACTCCCTTTTATTAAACTCTATTATTCATTTCAAAGATTATATGGGATGGGTCAAAACCTTGTACCCCTTCTGTTCACATCAAAGTAGCCCCATCCATTCGGATTTTTCGGATGTTCCACTGTAAACCAACCATAACTTGGGAATCCCCTATGTACTAAAGTTACTAAACTAAAGTTACTAAAGTTCCTAAACTAAAGTTACTAAGCCAACCATAACTTGGGAATCCCCTACGGAAACCTCCATGTAGAGTCCTAAAGTTACTAAAACGACCCATCCAGCCAAGAGACGACTAGAAACCTGTCGCAGCTTGGCAGTGGCGGGAAGAAACACACATGAGTGGATTCTTCAGTGAGAAGGGTTATAATATGTTACAATATGTTGTAGTTATATAAGAATCACAAATATTCATAGATTTATAGATTACACTAGGTCAATGTAGTTCAATGTATTCCATGTCATTAAATTAGAATCGAAACAACCAGTCGAAATGCTCAGAGAAGATTCTATGAAAAAATGGACATAAAAAGCATTCCGACATGTTCGGGGCACCACCAAATGCGACGGTGAGAGGGTCCCTGGGAGGTTCAAACAGAATCAAACTACAGAGAGGTTGGCCCGAAGGACCAAGTGTACATCTAATGGTCCAATGATATTATAAGACCCTCTTGTAACTTGTTACATAGCTATGGTAAAGAACGCCCATTTACAGAGGAGTCAGTATTAAACTCAGTGATTTTCCATGTGTTAAATCTCCAGAGGGTAATTACATCGGAGCTGATTTCACCAATCTTCAAAATCATTGTCGAAATTACTCAGCTTTTGTCATCGAGTAGCCTTCTAAGATCTTCGAGCAGTTGTTTGGTATGCAGCTGGTACGATCCAGTCGTAGCACTCAAATTTGATGACACGACCAGTCTGGCACCAGAAACCCATCCAAAGCACATTCCAAACGCACATCTGTTTTTGAATAACCAAGCAGTTAGGGTTAGGTGCGGAATTTTTTCGACCCTCCTGCTGGTGAAATTGCTCTATGCTCCTCATTGCAATTCTGGCATGATTGCTTACATCCTCTTTGTTGAACATGCACGAGTTTTGCATGTATAAGCACATACCATATGGGCTGATGATGCACAGTTCACTGCCCAGCACCTCTAGAAACCCACCCCAAATATACAGCAACCAAAATGACCATCAAATTCTAGTAGGATTTTCGCAGATTCTATCTCTCAGGGAGGTGCTTTACGTGCAAATCCAAGCAAGTGACACATAGGAGTTGGTGTCGAAGCTACCAAAGATGGGAAACGTCCCGATGAAGCAGAGCTTTGTTGGCCACTTCCATTCACAACCTCAGCAGTTTGTCAAAGTGCGATGACATTTGCCAACATGTGAGGCAGCAGGTTCAGTAATTTTGAATCAGTCATTATATATTACCCTCTGGCTATTTAACATGGCCATGGAAAATCACAATTTTTAATAGGTAAACCATCTATAAATGGGTCATGTTCCATGGCTATGTTAAATAACCAGAGGGCATATTTTTCTTACAAGGTTTTATCACAACCCGGGAAACGTTTCCGCTGTAGCCATTGGGATGTATGTATTCATAGATATCTGCAAAAAAAATCAGAAACGGTGACAGTGATGAATTATGTTAGTGGGAATTAACTGTTCTATGTGTTTGGTGGTTGCTATGCAAGTCACAATCTTATGATCTATTCTGAGGAATGATTATGCAAAATTAAACTAAAATAACACACACTGAAACCTCTGATAAATTCCAACACCTCCTCTAAGGGGGCCGTTCTCACTGGCTGCTTGATGAGAAATTCGGCATCTCTGGTGGCGGAACTCCCACCTGGAAACTAATGAGGAAACATCATCTGGTTGGTGGTTTTAACCATGAAACGCATGAAAGTCAATGGGATGATGATTATCCCATATAGAAAATGGACAATAAAACATGTTTTTGTCCAGCACCGAGCAGTAATCTACAACAGCCATTCACGTTTTTCTATCCTTTTGGGGAACCATGTAAAAAAACATCCCATACAATCCGTTCCGCAACTCGCTTGCTGGCTTGCGCTTTGCCCCGTAACCATAGTAGTAGTCCAGGAGAATCAATGCCTTGTGCGAACCCGCCGATGGTCATGGGCCAAAGAGTCTAAGAAAAACTGCCACAGCAGAATGGTCTGGGCAGATTATCATAATTCACTATAACATAGCTGATTATAAATATGACCATATGATATAACCTGGGTTATGTGAATAATAAATATATAAATATATATATGATAGTTCACTATGGTTATGACCTGAAATTTCAGGTCATTGTGGCATGATTCCCCAATTTAAACCATAGGATTTCCAGGTTTCGAATGTTGGATGAGCTGCCGAATACAGATGCCCAAGGCGGCCATACCTAGCTGGTCCTGGTCACATCATGGCCAGCATTTTTGTGGATACCCCGCATTCGTTCTTCGTGGGAAAACCATAGGAAAACCATAGGAACATGGTGATTAGTAGTGGTTAATAGTGGTTAATGATGGTTAATCATTGATTAATTTGATGGCTGGTTGGTGGTTGACCTACCCCGCTGAAAAATATGAAAGTCCAGTTGGGATGATGACATTCCCAATATATGGGAAAATAAAACATGGTCCAAACCACCAACCAGTTACTCATCGCAAAAGATCCAAGTACAATTCATCCAAGCTTGACCCAAACATCCATCGAGATCTCTGACGATCTTCCCAGGGCTCGTCTTCAAGGATGGTGGCTGTGGAATGTGCGATTTCTTATTCCTGCTACAACTATAAGATTATGATATGTGAAAATTTCTATTGACGGCTATAGTTTTAGAAGTTTGATTGCTATGCTTTCTATGTTTGCTAGTTATACATACCCATTTGACTTGTGAAACAATTCCCACGCGAGATGTTCATTAACATCCTTAATGTGTATCTTAGTCATTACTCGATTCTATCTCCATTTATTCTTATATAAATTAATTTCACTTCACCTATACTGTAGATGTTTTCCTGTAGATATGTTTTCTTTCCATCCCGACCATCCGGGGTATCCATCTCGTCCTCCCAAGCGTATTAGGTTCCATCGTCCGAGCTGCGAACAAGGAGATCAGCACCAGGGTGTTCATCGGCACCAGCAACGAGACGAAGCGTCCCAGGCGCGAGAACTTGTAGCCCTCGAACTCGATCACCTCGGGATACGAATGGCAACTGCTAGGGAACATCGGATATTATTGGATGGCAAACATAGGTCACCCCAGTTGATAAAATCCATTATTGGATGCATGGCATCCATTATTGGATATTGCTATCTATAATGGGATATTCATGGGTTTTACAGGATCAATGTCTACTGGATACTGGAAAACATATGGAGAATCATGGGAGTTTCATGAATATTGATGGATATTAATGGTTTTACACTCTGGTAATTTGTTACAGTTGGCTTAAAAAAACAGTTAAAACTATGCGGAAATCAATGTAAATCAATAAATGGCACATTTGCAATTTTACATAGCAATGTTCGTTTACTGGAGGGTAGATGTTGGAGAATAATCAGGTATATCAGAGAAAACCGCTGGACAAAGATGCACTGTTCTTTCAGCACCAAGTATAGGGTTTTCCTGACAATTTTCCCTTAAAGCAGGTTGGGAAATGATAGGATTGAAGGTTCCTGACTATCTGACTGGGAATAAATGGGCAACGTCTTAATGCAGCTTTTTCAGGGCGCAGTTTGCGAAGCTTTCGATTCATTTACACACTTAAGAACTATGATATTCTATGGGTATGGAATACAACTGCGGTGCTCTAACCGAATTGGTCACTTTGAGTCTCAAACCATCGATCAATCATTTCGAGCCATGATCGTATTGAACCTGACCCCGCAGGGGGCAATGGAACAATTCATGTGATTGCTTCCCAGCTCCCCGGCTTGCAAAGTTTAATTTCTAGTGATTATGAGTGGTTGTGTGTAGATCCAAAAAACAACCCAAACAAACTAGCTGGTTGGTGGTTTCAACCAACCCCTCTGAAAAATGATGGAGTGAAAGTCAGTTGGGATGATGACATTCCCAATATATGGAAAAATCAAAGCCATGTTTCAAACCACCAACCAGATATCTCATTAACCATTATTAACCACTATTAACCATTATTAACCACTATTGACCACGATTGTCCCAAACCAGCTAGTAAGTCTAAGGGAATGGTAACGGCCAGTCGTCTTGGAGACGATTTCCAGAAAAGTTCCTCATCAACAAAGCTGGGTTAATTCTGGATGCTCATCCCCTTGAAGAATGGCAGAATTATCGCTAGGTTGTATGACCCATCCATCCCCCCCAAAAAGAATGAATGACTCTGGCAAGAAAATCAAGATGGTCAAGGGGAAAAGCATATATATATATAGAAATGCTGGATTTTTCCAAGGCTTTTGCCGGGATGAGGATGGGATGCGGATGGTGAAAATCCCTGAAGAAATGGCCCTTTTCCCAATCTTCTTTGGTTGGAAAAAAGACTCGACCCTCCGCTGTCATCAAACATGGCAAATCCAGAATTTATGGACAGATTATGTGATGTTCCAATCAAAAACCTCTGGGATTTCCCATGGCCACCGAAATGCCGAAAACCGTAAACGAGCCGTGTCAAAGAACGGCAAAAAATAGCTATAGAAACGCATCAAAATTGGGATCATCTATGCTGCATCTGGCATTCCGCAATTGGGGACAGCGTCTCTAGCCTTAACTTGGATTTGCTTCGAGTCCCCGCACCAAGTAATTAAACAGAAATGTCAAAAATCCTGCTAAATTCATGTAAGCTCTATATATATTTATAATTAATTATATATATATATATATATGTTACCAAAAATTTGCCCAGTCATGTAGGTAACCAATTCTAGCTCCATTGGAGCATACGGCTTCCCAAGCCTGAATCAAGCCGTCAACGCAAATCCAAGCTAGAACCACAATCACCAAACATTCTCCCCAGATGGAGGTTTCCTAAAATAGGGCTACACCCCAGTTCTCATCCATGTTATTTTCGGATTTTCCATGAAATCAACCATCCAGCTATGGGGGTAGCCCTATCTTAGGACACCTGCACTGGGTGAAAGCTTCCAAACAAGGCACTCGATTTTGCGAATCAGTGATGCACTGCACACAGGCCTGAAACATTTTGGTGTGGTGAAGATCATCACTCAAAACACTACATTGACTCACGCATGAATATAGATGGACTCCGGGTCTTTGCAATTCATGAGAACAAAACATTGAATCATTTGTTTTGTCCATACCCGTGAGAGTATATTAAAGTAAGCTTGCCAGGCATTCAGATCATCCAGTAATCCAGGCCTTTCGAAATCATTCGAAATCTGGGTTTGGCCTTAAAACATCCTGGGTTCCATAGTAAAGAAGCCATGTTCCTGGCTAAACAATCATGTCAAGTCTAGGATCCACAAGCTGTGCACCTTCTGGTGATTCAACTTTGAATTCAAAAAGGGTGCAAAAAATGACCTACACATGGGTGAATTTCCAGCTAGCCAGTCTGAAAAAAAATGAGGAAAAAAATCAAATGGATTATCATTTTGTTCGTCATTGCAATTGATATTTAAAGGATGTGATATATGCCCCATTTTCAGACACACCAACAAGAATCCAATGGGTAGTTTTGGAAAAAACAACATCACTAAGTTTGGCACTGTCCTGGCACCCCATGGAATTTGATGTACGAAGGCGTGTTTGTCATTGTCCAAAAAGTCAACATCAACATTTGGATTCAGAAAAGTGTTCAACTTCAATCGGACACGGTTTTTCAACGTGATCGAATCTGATGAACATGTTTGCATTGACTTGTCAGAAAAGGTTTGGTGCTGCATTGGTGCATGAATCTACACAGATTGCAAATTGTATATTTATATTTCCTACATTCAGCGATATAGATGTGATATTTATCCCTAAGAGCAGAATCTGATCACCATTCTAAATTCATTCTGATCTGGATATCGGTTTGATTAAACGTGGAGTTTCTTGTCACTGTATCTTGTAATGGCCTTCAAATTGTGCATACTTACCGTTTTCAGATACCCACAAATCATTTGGTAGACACACCAGCATATCATTTGGAATCAATTTGGTTATAGACCCTTTGATACCCCCATTGCATCCCCTGTCAACCTGGTTGATCATCCAATTTTATTGGTTGAGTTAATAAGTTCAGTGATGTGGCGCCATATCCCCAATATATCTCCATCTACCCTGGTTCAATGGTCATGCAACAGGAACCGAGAAATATTGGAGGTACCTATATATCAGGCCTATTTTTCAGGCCTATGTACGGGAATATCCCCACAAAATATGGTACAGTACCTTCATTTTTGGATCCTGAAATTATGAAATTCCCATTGACCCTGCTTGAAATCCTCCGTCGCCACACGGCATTTTGCTGCGCCTCACCAGGCACGTCGGGCGTGCGCTTGTAAAGAGCAGCATTACCTGAGGATGAAACATCGCCCTGTGAGACATGGGTGAAAAGTGACCAAACAAAAAACAAACAGTATGCATTATGGAAATCTATGGTTACCATCTGGTGATTAAGTGATCCACTGACAGTAATAATAATGGTAGTGAATCTCATCCTCCTATTAAGCACTCCCAAACGAAACCATGGGTTTAGTAGGGAATTTCCACATTTCTTTGGGACCATTCAATCTCCATAATATCAGGGGGATGGGATAATCAATACATGATTAAATAATGGCTGGTTGGATGGTTGGGGATACCCAGAAAAAAAAAGCAAATTAATCTTCTGCATAGAAGCCAAGCCGTTGGCCTAGCCTCACCAATAGATATGTCAGTCATCTGTGCGAGAAAAGACGCGGCAACGCCCTTGTCAGCGTACCACGCAATGAGTTCATGAAGCGAATTCCAAGGTCCAAATCTTGGTCTAGTGGGCGGATCAAGAGACAATGGCGCTCGAACCAACACCTTCTCAGCTACCGCTGCACGTCTGCACACCAATTCATGCAACTCCACATGTGCATAGCTGAAATTTTTGTGAGTGGTTCCTTCATTGCGCGCCCAAAGTGGATCGATCAAAACAAGATCGGCACCAGTCGCTTTGTTTTGCGAAAACTCAGAAAAAGAGTCAGCGCACGCATACGAAACATTCCTACCGAAGAGCAGAGCGTTTGCATTAGCTTGATCAATCGACGTAGGGGTTTCTGACGATGGGGGATCCCCAAGTTCATGACCTGGATGCAAGGGGGTGCCCGCGTTTATGAAAACCTCTATGTAGGGGTTTCTAAGGAAATGGGTGTGTTTACAGGAAAGAAGTGTCGTCCGACACCCCCAACTCATGGCAATGTCATCAAGTTAGTTGGAGGGTAGATTCCAATTTTGGATGATAAATTCCTATATACATCACATTATCTCCCAGAGAAACTGCTTGGACAATTATGACAATCCATGTGTATCCCTACTAGACTAGAACATATACATCCTAATTTGTCTCATACTGTCAATATAATCAACCCTGAGTAGATATTATGATTGATACATATATTATATATTATATATATATATATATATCTAACAGGCTTGCCGACAAGCAAATGAGCCTCCTTGACCGTCAAATCCATCTCATAGAAGAGTTGCGAATAGCTGGGTTGATTTCAACGGCAACGCAATATAACAGCAAATCACCCACAGTTGCCTTTGGATACTGTATATGTTGACTAAGTTGAATCTCTTGGTGGTAAGAGGATCAAAAATTTTGATGGCCACAATCTCTCTCACACACACACACCGCATAGGGCCAATCTCACTGAACCGTGTAGCCATCATCTCCAAGAAAGGCATTTCAGGAAGCATTGACACTGTGGTTGAAATGGTTGTGTCAGACACTGTCTGCCCAATGACATTGATACCACATCCAATGTCAAGAATACCATTGGTCTCAGGAAAACCGAGTTGAGGCGATGTCCAACCTGCATTCTTCAGCAAAACATACGTCCAAATTTATCAATCAATTCGTCAACACTTCATAATATGATTGCAAAGCAAAGTAACATCCTCAGGCTCTGAATCGTTATTAGTACAATTATCACTAACATTATAGATAATAACATCAATAGATATCAGTATGATTGAACTGTCCTCGTCTTAAAAGAACTTCCATCATGGTGGGTTTTACCAATGTCATGACCATACCATCCCCCAGTCATGACCATAAATGGTTATAGGCTGTATTTCAAAAACCATTCCCAGTCATTATACCTTTATACATTAATATACCATTATTATTACCATATTATTACCATACTGATCTCCCAAATCACCATAAATAGGTGGTATAAACCATTCGCAGTCATGGGTGTTTACTGGGTGGTTTATGGCATTGTTTTTCCCACATAAAAATCGACCAAAGAAGGTCGACCGTCGACGCTGCCACCGCCACCGCCCCACCACAAAAATCGAGGAACGCAGCACCAAGGTGTTCCTAGCTTTCGGCCAAGGCGAAGGTCATCAGGATTGTGGCCACCAGGGAACAAAGATCAACAGTTATGGCCATTTATTAATTAGCTATAACTGGTTATAAATGGGACTATACATTCTATAAATGGAGTTATAAGTACTTATAACTGGTAAAGGGCCAAAACTGTATCGAATGTTGAAGAACATTCAAAAATCAAGGATTTTGAATTGTTGCTAATACCACTTAAATACCAGAATTGGATCTCTTAAAGTCTTGAACATGAACATTACCTAAGATTACCACTGAACAACTTCATGAGCTGACCATCATTGGGAGGCTCCAAGAGCTCGGATTTTTCATGCAACCAAACAGAATTTACTACGTGGGGAAGTATACATGGGACATCGGATGTAAGAGGCGCCTGCAAACGTACAGACATGGAAGGTGTTCCTGGTATTTTTTTAATCTGAGTATGACAAGGCCATCAACCAGCTCAATGAAGGCCCCCAAATGATCTGCAAAATGTGGGGAGCCATGTGTTCTGAGCTCTCCCAAGCCAGACTGAGCAAACTGCGGAGATTTGCGTCGCGCAACTTCTGTTCGAAATTCATGCGGGTGCTTAGTCCGGTCACTGCGGAACATCTCTTAGTGACTTCAATTTCATGCATGACATCCACCAAGACATCGAGCATGGATGGGGTTCCGATTTGGTTCCGATATTCAAAATCTCAAGGCAGGCGCCAAATGAGTTGCAAAACAGTACCTTCCTCTAAGCATGGCCTGGCCATCACAGTGTTCCTACATCACCTGGCAGAGCACCCATCTTGCGCAATGTTCGAACGAGAAAGGCAAGTTCACATGGCGTCCCAATCAATCAATGGGAATTAAAAAAGGATCCTAAAATGGAGGTACTGTACCATATAAGGGCATATTTTGTGGGGATATTCCCTTACATAGGCCTAAAAAATAGGCCTGATATATATATATATATATGTACTAGGTACCTCCAATAAATCGGTGAAATGGCCATTGAATCAACTCACATCTAGCATGCATCTAATTAGGTACAGCTGACAAGATGGTCCCGGCAGTGTCTCAGAACCGGTCTCGAAAGATGATTGAACGAACAATCACGAACAGTCAGCATATATGTTTATCACAGGAATCCACTCAAATCAAAGTACCCCTATTCAACAAACAACATATGGGGATGGGTCAAAACCTATTATTACCATATTTGGAAGAATCAACATCCATTAACCAGCTATTTTAGGTACCATCCGGGTGCCAGGGTTTTGACTCACAACCATATGCATATAGAACATCCAGCACTTGTAGAACTTTTCTCCTTGGGAAACCATAGGGTTTTTTCATCTTGGAGGATCATCCCATGAGGGTCAGCGCAGAAAAATCATAACCATAGTTGTAATCCACTTATAAATGGAATAACCCCCATTATTGGAATAACCATCCTAGTTATAAATGAATATTCCACTTATAAGATCCTATAAGTCATTTAATGGAATAATCCCACGGTTGATGGAATAACTTAATAGTTAATCTACTTAGTAACTTAGGGGACTTCCGATCAACAGATATCAACAGGGCCATTGTAAATTTATAATGGGATGATCATCATGCAAATCATTGATTTTCCCATTATAATCCCATTATCAAGCCACTATATAAATTATCCCACTATATAAACTATATAAACACTATTAACCATTTCATTAAACCATGATATCCCATTAACCATTATTCATCATTATTCTCCCATCTATATTTTTACCCATGGATTCAACCCCTGATTCAACCCATGGATTCACCGAGCATCTGAAGAGACTGGCGACAGCTCCAAAAGACGTAGAGCGCCAAAACGCCCAGGACGTAACCTCGGCGGACGCGGGTTGGATGTGAACAAAGCACCAGAAATGGTGCTGAACTGGTGCTTTCAGAACTGTGTGGTTTTTCACATCCAGTGCGGTGGATTTTTGAATCACAAAACATTCAGCTGGTGCTGAACCTCTGGAACTTCTAGAACTGGTGATTGATTCAAAAGCACCAGAAATGGTGTTGAAAAATCACTTGAAATATTGTGCTTTGTTGACAAAACATGGGAGTTCCACCGGAGAAAAAAAACTTGATTAAAGCCACAATCATATGGTAACATAAGGATATAGTAATTTATAATAATGACATAATGGGAAGATCATTTGGAAATAACGATATAACTGGGGGGGGCACCATCTGATCCAGTGGCTCCAGGTATCATTGCTGTTATGGCGTTATGGATGGAGATAACCACGATAAAACCCAAAAGTTGGGATAATTGAATAATTGGGATATATGTTGAGATAATCCAAACATCATAGCCATAGACTCTAGACCCTGCACCCCCAATCAATGGCTTGCTTGAATTTCCGGGAACATCTACAGGAAGCCATGGGTTTTTACCAGTCATTCCAGGGTCTTCCTCTTTTTGAAGTCCCATCCTCCACTTCTGGGAAAGTACCACGACTCTACCGTACCCACGGTAGTCCATTGAGGTCAGTGGCAGTATAACACTACGCATGGCTTTTCCCAGAAGGTTATGATGAATCCAAGGTGGGCATTTGGGTCCTGAGACCAGCTGGGGAAAGGGTGGATAGGAAATTAGCCTAGCGGTTGACATGGTGATTGAAAACCATAGAAGTAGAATGAGCATTAGCCAGCAAAAATGGGATGCTATATAAAGCCACCCATACTGGGAATATGTACATCTATTATACTCTATATAACTATATAACAGTATATATATATATATATATATACTGTCATGGATTAAAATGCGATATCAACCAATGAAGCTCGGAGGCATATCAACCCAACCAATCTATGGGGATATGAGGGGATACATTGGGACAAGCACCGGAAAAAGAAGGTCACCCACCCAAAAAAATCGCTTGTTGAGGGCGAATCGTGACCAACATGCATCTGGGCCATCAGGTTCAGATTTTCCCCCATTTTTCCACCCTGAAGTGGTCATGGCTCCCAACTGATCTCCGAAAAATGCTGCAAAAAGCAAGGGATTCAAGCAACACACGCACACTGATGAGAGTAGATTCTTACTCTGATGTGGAGCTTCTGGACAGTAAATCTGAATCAGTTTAGATTAAGTAGATTAAGTAAATGACCTGGTGAAATCACCTGAAACAGCCTGATGAGAACAGCTTGTCTGGTTTTTTGCAGGTACACATCAGGACGTCTCCCAATGCATCACCAGGGAATGTGGGCGTCTTCGTTGGCTGTGATCCCACAAACTCTGTCACTGCAAGCTCATGGCAATGAACCAAAGGATCGATTCCAACCATACCAAAATGTGGCGTTGACAGTTTCGCAGCTATCAACGGTTTGAAGATGCAAGCAGAGACCATGCTTGGCAGAAAAGCCACATCATACACCGCGGTTATGCACCTTTTCATGTCCACCAAATGCCAAAGCACACCTGGTAAGAAAACGCGACCAAAATTCGGGATGCTTGCTGTAAAAGCGATGGAGCTGCTGAGACCTGTTTGTAACCAGCCACTCCTCAGTTAAAATGATGGGATGGATTTGTCTGTGAATAAGGTCTCCCAAATGCGATGGTCGATCATCATTCCTCAACAACATTGCCCTCCATACAGTCCCATGACCAATTATCTTGGCGAACCATGGCGAACCAGTATAATTCATTCACCTGAAATAAAGCCAGGGGATATAGCTACCCTTGCTAACCACCATTTCCATTCGACCCTCTGAACATTTTGAACATTGCAACATAGACAATGGCCATAGAAAGACTTTATCTACCTACTCAAACTCGTGATTTTCTATAGTTATGTCAACGTTGACCAGAGGGTAAATCTCCATTTTCCTATGGGTTTCCTATGGTTTTCCTATGGTTTTCCCATGAAAACCTCCATATTTATGGCCATTGACCTGTCCAAAAAGCTGATCCTCCAGGGCCAGATCTATGGAGAATTGGGGGATTCGATCAACTCCAGCGCTCCTCTAAGCCAGCCGTCATGGCGAACCCATGAGCGAACCAACGGCAGGCGAAGCGGCCGGATCTGCTTGGGAACTGGTGGCTGAACCACCCAACAACTAGCAAGTGGTTGAATGATTATGCCAAATAGGATAGAAAAACAGAAAGAAAAACACCAAATAGTTACTTACTGAAAATGGTTCAAAGTTCATCTGTGATTTCTGGTTACATCTCTTTGTCTCCATATATTGCCTTTCAAATGGCCAACCGATTCTTTCGTTCATCGAGCTTGCTGGGGGTCCATCGGCCTTGTCTGAAAGTGTTCATTGGTAACAAACAGCCGTTTCCTCTGGCGAAACAAACATCCGCTGACGACTTTGCTGCATTTAACAACGATGATGTAAGAGGCACCTTCGAAGCAAAGTAACATGCAGCGCGTGACACAGGTTGCTCAGGCTTACAGCAGGCTTAAGCTTAAAACTCGCGCAGATTTGGGCAGCTTAAAACTCGAACGTGGTGTGGGAGCTCCATCCTTCTGGGACTGAGGTATTCAATGATTGATGCCTAGGGTAAGCCCCCAAACATACTGGCAGCAGTCTGATGAGGTATATCTCGGAGCTGGCGATTTTGGCAGATGTTCTAAGCCCGCCCATCCACCCCAAAAAGGTGTGATGCCCTCTGGAAAAATGGGGTGACTCTGTTGGAACATCACCAAACTGTCTACTACCCATTAAATACCCATCAAATACAGTGTCATACATTTTCTGGTTGGTGGCATACCTACCCCTCTGAAAAAATATTCGTCAGATTGGATCATCATCCCAAGTATTGGGGAAAATAAAATTCATGTTCCAAACCACCAACCAGTTTGAATATCATTGAATCCATCACTAAATCACCATCACCATAGATGCCATAGAGATGTAAAGATAACCAGAGGGCCCTAGAACATCATGGGGCTAAACTGGATACCGCCGTAGGAAAACATCCTTGCCACTCCCCGTGCATCGTTGACAGCATACAGTGATCAAAGTTAAGCGCTTATATAGTTGTACATATAAGTGGATAACTGGTTGGTGGTTTCTATGCAGTTTCTTAAAAATATTAGTCAGTTGGGGTTACTATTCCCAATATATGGAAAAATAAAAAATGTTCCAAACCACCAACCAGATAAGTTATGGGGATATAATGGGAAGTATTGGGGACCCTAGGACCGCAACTTTGGGTATTTATCCTACCCTTTTTGTGGTTTTCATGGAGAGCCGCACTTCACAAGTATACCCTTTGGTCCTTTGGTACTCAAACATGGCAATGGAAAAGACTCTAGTTATAGATAATGTTCCCGTTAAGACGTCCAGTAATTATAGATATTTCCCATTGTCATTGTCATGTCTGATTACCGGAAGATACTCCCGTTGATGGCATACATTGACATCCTTGCAGGTAAGTATTTCTCTAATAGAAGGATATATAAATAATACCGGTGATAAATCAATCCTTCAGAAAGTGACTAAAACCAACAGAAACCAGATTTGCTGACTGGTAGATGCTGTTCCATATGTGTTTTTTTTGTCAAGGCATCTGCTCATCTCTTTTCAGATCACAGACTCCCCGAGGATCAACCCATTTGGGAACAGTTTGTCTATGTTTATAACTCCGGTAACTACAATAACTACGCTTCGTGGTCCATATATCTATAGTTGATGGGAGTTATAAACCGACTTCGTGGTCGGGACCCCACCTTGTACAAACCCTTCACAAGTGGGATAACCCGGGGTTTTGCGGGATTTCTCAACCAGCTTTATAGGTTCAAGATTTGTTCTGTTGGGTCAACCAATCACTAGTGACCCCCAAACTATTTAAGGACAGTTGGTGCAACATGTTGTCTTGTGATTGTCAACTATTGATGTTAAATAATAGCTTACCATTCATATGGATCAACTAATCCGTATTCATTGATGGTAAAATAATAGCGTATACTAATCAATATTATGGTCTACATTCATTCACGGCAAACCCACATGAATGGGTAGCATCAATGAATGGTTGACTATACTATTGGGTAACTATCATGTTTACTAAAAATTAATCATCATTGATGTAGTCATAATAAACAAACCATTTGGGAATGGTAAACATACCACCTGTAAAAATTGTGATTTTCCCGGGGGATGGTCTATAAAATTGTTTTACCAACATTATTCCACTTCTGGAACTGTTCCCCAAGTAGAAACATGCCTGTCCCATGTTTAAGACTTCTCCAATTACCCACATGTCCCACATGTTCCACATCAAAATGGCATTGTTTTACCCATGTTTTACCCACATCGTGCCCCATGGGGGTCCCATGAATCGTGCCCACCTGGACAATGGTGGGCTGTTGAAAGCCACATCCCTCGCTGTCAGTGCTGGTCTGGAGGAAGGCGATGAGTCCTGCGCCATGACAGGAACAGTTTTGATGTACGGAAGCAGTGTTTTTCCTGTGCTTTGTATGTGGATGTGTTGTGTGTGTGTGGCTATGTATGTATGTATGTATATATATATAGATATCATATCATATCATAATATAATATAATATTATATTATATATATAATTACATAGATATACATGTATTTATAAGTGCACGTCGAACATGCTGCTGTCTTTTGCCACATCCCAATGGTACCCTGTGGGAACATTGATTCTGTACCATGTGGCATCGCCTCAAACTGCTTCGTTCATAGAAATCATGGCTGATGGACAACCCAAGAAATCAATAGAAATCATAGTATTGGTTGATTATAGTGCATTTAATGCAATGATCATGATAGTACTACTAGTTCTCAAAACAATAGTGTACAATAACAGGGAGTCAACCCGACAAAACTTGGGCAACTGTCCCCATCTGTGTGTTGGCGGGGTTCCCATGTTGAATTAGACCATCAAAGATAAAACTCATGAAACCACTTAGGCCGACTAGGCTGCATCTAGATTGGGCGGAAAAAAACATATTAAAGGTTATTATTATTAAAACTAGATAAACCTACCATTGGTTGGTAATATACTGTTAATATTAAAGGTTATTATTAATGGTTAATGATGGTTAATCATCTGGTTGGTGGTTGGCCTACCCCTCTGACAAATAAAAGTCACTTGGGACCCTTGGGATGATTATTCCCAACTGAATGGAAAGTCATAAAAATTCAAGTTCCAGTCACCACCAAGCAGATATATCTCATTAACCATTATAAAACTATTAAACCACTATTATTTGGGATTATTGTTCCAGTCACCACCAACCATTATAATGCCTCACATCCATCAACCGTTTCTGTTTTTTAGGGCGGAATCCCTGAATCTGTGGCAAGCTGCAAGGTGGGAAATCACCCGTAATTTTGTGGTTTATATAGCTGGGAAAATCAACGAACTACATGATAGATTTTAATCCAACGGTTGGTTATGATTAGTTTAATTTACCGGGATTCGCTGGTAATGAAGTCTGAATTATCATAATCCCCAATATACCATCTGGTTGTGACTAAGAGTTTGCCATGGAAAGACCCACCATTTTTAAGAACGGTAAACCATCTATTTCTATGGGCCATCTATACCATATGGCTATGTTAAATAACCAGAGGGTACATAAAATATTTGGATCTCATTAACCATCATTAACCACTATTAACCATCATTAACCACTATTAACCCCAATATAACACTATAATAAAGTCTAGATTAAAAAAAAAAAACGAAACTCATCGCAAACTCATCATCCACACAGGTCCGGGTATCAGGGGCCCTCCGGGTATCAGGACCCGGTCCTCCTGGGAAGCCCTTTCCTAAGAGTGATGATGCCAAGTGTAGCCAGGGTGATGATACCAACCAAATATAAACCATGGTTTTATATAGGGGATTTACACATGACACTGGAATCATAGAATTGGGTTTTTTGAATATGAAGGGGTGGGACTCTATCACCCCAAGAACAGGCTTTACGATGTTGAGATTTGGGAATTCACTGGGAATGGGGCAAAACATTAGTAGCCTTCTGTTCCGAATCTAGAATTGAACCGAATCAACCATCAGTGGGATGTGAATATCAAGCCAGTTTGGAGTTATAGGTCTCTAGATTTTAACCAAGGTGCAACTCCTCCTTCTCCTTCTTCTCCTCTTGCGCCTACTCCTGCGCCTTCTTGTCCTCATATCCGCCTTCTCTCTGCCTTGTCTTGCTGCCAGCTCGTCGTGACTGGGGGATGTCTGTATATCCAGCAGTGGAGGGCACCTAGACCCAAGCCCTATCGCGAGCGCAGGATGCTGTGGAGGGCGCCTGGACCCGAACTCAAGCAAGAGAGAAGGCCAGATAGAATGTCAGAAAGACTATCAGAATAGATGCCCGGTAGAATGCCCGAATATATGCCGGATACTATGCCAGATAGAACGCCAGAATAGATGCCAGATAGCATGCCCGAATAGATGCCAGATACTATGCCAGATAGAATGCCAGAAAGAATGTCAGAATATATGCCAGAGAGTGTGTCAGATAGAATGTCAGAGTATATGCCGGACAGAATATCAGATAGAATATCAGCATGTATGCATATATAAATATAATTATATATATATACTTCCAGGTGGTATATCAGAAACTATGTCCAGGTGGTATAGTGTGTCAGCGTGGGGATCACTCGGAGAAAGAAATGTTGGTATTGGCACACACGCGCACACACGCACACATGCCAGTACAGACCCATGTGTGTTTGTCTGAAACTAAGGACTCCCAAATCCTCATGGAGTGAGGTATATCATCTTCAAACACACCCATAGATGATGATTTCACTGCTCAAAAATTATGATTTCTCATAGATACGTTAAATTTCCCAGAGGGTACCCTCTGGTAAACTAACGACTATGGAAAATCACCATAGGTAAATCAACTATAACTGGGCCATTTTCAATAGCTATGTAATAAATCACCAGAGGGTATGGTTTTCCCCATAAAACGTAAACATTTTCCATCCAGGTCTGAGTTTTAGAACCCAAAGGCTTGCCAAAAACACCCCCACTCAGCCCATTGGGTCGCCAAACTCTCCTTTACCTGACCAGCAGCGTGCAATAGGATGCGCTTTTTGGTGGTGTAAAAAAAACGGGCATCAAACAATGGAAACTCGTAACTGGGGAATCATTCTGAAATTGCAGAAAAAAGTATGGATGAACATGATGAAAAGAGAAAACGCGACACCATGATTGTTGACTGATTTTTGATCATGGGGATGTTGAAAACGACAAAGTTGTAGGGCATCAACAACGCTTCATGGGTCAGAACTTCTGTCCATCGATGGACTAATCCTTTTGTAAACAAGGAGCTACCCTTGTTGCACTCGTAGACCCCAACTGCGGGTGGTTTTATGTCTAGTATATACTATGTGTGTTATTTATATATATATATATATATATGTATACATGTGCGTGTTTTCTCCAGGTGTTGGTATTTAAAGCATGGCTGCCAATACAGACCATTGTTACTGTGCTTTCGTGCCATACCACACCGTCTTGGGTGATCATTCCTGTCCAGTTGGAGTGTCCATCTTTGATGATTAAGCTGGAATGATGGTTAGTTAGTAGGGGGCAACTGTCCCAAAATGGATCGAAATGGGCTATATTACAATAATCCATGATTATCCAGTATTTTTAGGCAATTTTCGCAGCTAGAAACCTCCGGTCTATCCAGCTCGAAAATGATGAAGGTCTTCCAGGGCTACAACCCAGTGGTGTTTTGTGGCGGGTCTGCACCCTTGATGGGATGGCTTCGGTCACGAGAAAAAAACAAGTGCCCAAGGAATGAACACAGACTATGACTATGATCAGACTGGATGTTACTTATAACTTATCTAGTTTGGGTCTAAATGACTTGACGCATACACAATCTCATCCATTCACACATATCATTGCATATTCCCGTTTGTTTATGAACCCATTCCACAACACATATGCAGTTAATCTCAAAAGTAGGTCATTGTTGACAGCATCATACTCTTTTGTAATGTTTCATTGTCAAAACATGTTACAAAAGACAAACCCGATTCTCAGTCGGCAACTATAATTCTCAAGTCAGAAGTGAAGCATTATCCAAATAAGTTCCTCTATTTTTTTCGACATTTATGGTGCCTTTGTTCTTGATATGTCCACATGTCTGTTTTTTTTTATCATGGTTTTATTGCTTCCAACTGGGCCAACTAAGCGCCGTCTGGGACGATCTTCCATAGATCTTTAGAGTAGCGCCTGGGTAGCTCAACAAAAATCCATATCACCATGATGATATTGCCAGATGATTATAGTACCTCATAGTAACCTCTATAATAATACATATAATATATAATCATATATAATACATATATATATATATATATATATATACGTATTATATAGATAGAGAGGGAGAGAAAGAGAGAGCTACTATGAGGTACCAGATCCATATCACCATATGTTTTCCCATCTGTTTGCCCATTTTTCCAATTGGTGCCATGGCCGGATTTCCATCCATCCGGCCTTATCCCAGTGGTCCCAGGGCTCGATCGTTCCGGTGATCTCCTGTGCGGCTGGAGTGTTGAGAGATGATCGAGCCATGCCCATATGCGAACCATGGTGTACCCTCTGGTAAACTAACATAACTATGGAAAATCACATTTTTTCATGGGAAAATCCACTAAATGGTGATTTTCCATAGTTATGTGACAGTTTACCAGAGGGTATATTAAGTGTTATGAAATATATCCCATGGTATAGATTGGTATATCCAAATATTTTTTTGGTATATCCAAAGATTCTGGGTCAATTTTCTAATATGTCACGTTCGCCTGAGTTGTTCGCCCGTTTGGGGATGATTTCCCTTATGAACTATGATTCCAGGGTTCGGGAGAACAGTGAGGTCGTTATAATTTACCCAGATATTTATATTAATAAATGTAGATTTAGAAATTATAAATGGAATTATTCCACAAAAATATGAACAAATGGAATCCCAATGATTATAGTGGGAATATGTTCTAAAGAAATGTGGGAATTATACGGAATTATGATCAATTAGGTCAGCTAATAATTGGGAATTTACCTATTATAACAACAAATGTAGACTAAGCAACAATAAATGGGATAATTATGGTATATTTACCTACGTTTGGGTGATTTTGTTCGGGCAAATCTTGCTGAATATCCCAGCACCATGGAGCATATGGGATATGGAGCATATGGGATAGTTATATTATATAATGATTACTTTAACCAATGACCAAATGAGATGTCATTGAAGGTGGATATACGGATCCAGCCGTACCTTCTTAGGAAGCGGGACTGGGGTATGATTTGGAGGGTGAAGTAAGTTAAGCACCTTCTCAATGTTTGGATCCATGGGCCTAATGATATCAGTGGTTTCTTTGGGTATACTAATTATAATGCTATATGATATGGCTGTCCCTGTCCCTTGTGTTTATTTCACATAAAAGTGTTTTCTTTGGCAGTATACAAATTGTGTGTGTACATATGTTGGTGGATATGGGTATATGGGTGCACTAATGGTACGTATGTACAAGTTAGTGGAATTGAGAATATCACAAGGATGTGAAGAGTGGGATTTCCGTGGATTTCGCAGAAAACATGTTCTCAAATTCCAAAACAATATTGAACCATTGCACCCTGTGAGAAAAAGTGTGTGCGTGTGAATTCTGGCCGCGAAAATTAATGCAACTTTTAATATATATAGTCATCCATGGAATGAAAAAAAACTACCAGCAAGGCTTTCGTAGGTCGTCCCCGTAGAAGCAAAGGGTAAACCCGTGCTAGACTCGTACGCAGTCCTGGCAATAGAACATCCTCACAGATGAGTTTCCCATTACATAAGAGCAGCCTTATTCCAGAAAATGTCCCATTACAGGTTTAGCTTAATAATGCTTAATGACGGGAAGTGAGCAGATTTTGACATACTGTGGATGGTTGCGAAATCCTGCACCACCTTGGATGGTTGAAACCCTACAAATAATACCAAATAATTAATGGGACAAATCAATACAAATCACCTATCAACTGGTGCAGGATTTCGCAACCATCCACCGTGTCGGATTTGCAAAGTCGATGGCCAAAGTGTGAGCTCAGCCGTCCTGGTTGTAAGCATCCCATATTCTCACCTCGGGCTCTGCGGTGTCATTTTTGTTGACATCTGAACATCGAAACAAGGTCACCCATGAGAGCGTCATTCTAATGTTTTCGGTCTGAAAGAACAAAACGCATTTTCTGAAATTTAGTTAGCAGTTATGATATTGCCTTGGTTGAAAACCCTACTATCCCACTAACCACGGCAACTTCACCATTTGCAAAGTACCACACATATACAGCACCAACTCTCAGCGTCCCATCTGAGTGCCACCACATTATCATCATCCGCCATAACGGGCAAATGAGCAACGGACCCCACCGTTGATGCCCGAAAGAACCCAAAACCCCACTGAAGGGTGTTGGACATTCTATGGAGAGTAGACCTAGAATTTGCCTAAGAGCTGTCTATGTCAATAGTTTTTGTTTATGTTTTTTTTTGGGATATCAATATCATATATGAATTGCAGTTGGAATACGCATTGTGCCATGATGGTTTTCCATTCTTTGGATGCCCGGTCGCGCTCGCAAGCCCAATCGAACGTCCAATGAGTTTCAAATGATTTTCAGAACGCAATTGATCGTTGTTCAGTTTGTTCAGTATTATCATTGGATTGATTTAAGGGAAAATCTTAACCGGAAACCCATGGGTTTTTACCATCAAATTGTTTGGGCTTTCCTGTAAATTTTCCCATCATCCAATTCTATGATATTATGGTTGATGGTGGTTCACATCCAATCTCAATATGGATGGGAAAAACACCCCAGCGGCCTGTTTCCTTTCCCAACAAAAACCAATCCGTTGATCGAATAGTTCCTCAAGCCCTAAAATGGTAGAGACCTTAGTGAGATTTCGATGTAGCGTTAGAGATCCAAATACTGATGTGTTGTTTTAAGCAATAAAGTTCATGGCATGGTTTTGGGTCAAAATGTGTCCCTTTGAAGATGCGTTGCCGCCGTTTATATTTTAAAAAAAAATATATAAAGAAACAAACACTTGTGGTGCTCAGGAAGATGCAAGTATGAATTCACATCCAAAAACCATATTGCGCATGAAAGAACATCCTGTAACGCACAGTGTCCTGCATCAAGCACATCTATTCGGTGTGGAACCCTCATCAATCAATGGAAATGAATACCTAAGCGTTGAACAATGGTGTATATATGAGCACCAAACGTGGGAGAATCCCTGCTGGAACAACACTAAGCACAATGCCACGTTGTTTTTCCACCAAAAATATCCATGTTGCATCCATGGTCATCAAATAATGGACTTTGGCACAATCGCCGCGTCCAACATCCAACATGTGATTCAACTGGTGCTGAGGCCCGCCATTTGGTTTGAAGGATGCACTTGCGATCACAAACTCTTTTTTTTTGGAAGGGGGGCTATCGCTTTACATGGTTTAATGCACTTTAGAGCGAGAGAGAGAGGGAGAGAGAGAGAGAGAGAGAGAGAGGAAGAGAGAGAGAGAGAGAGAGAGAGAGAAAGAGAAAGAGAGAGGGAGAGAGGGAGAGGAAAAAGGAGAGGAAAAAGGAGAGGGAGAGCGAGAAAGGCAGAGCAAGAGAGAGAGAGAGAGGGAGAAAGAGAGGGAGAAAGAGAGGCAGAAAGAGAGGGAGAAAGAGAGGGAGAGCGAGAGAGAGAGAGTCTTGGAGAGAGCGTGTTGGTGTCTTTCTGCTTGAGATACAGCAAGTGTCAGAAGTTTTTCTCCAGACTCCAAAACCTCTGGAAAGTGCAAGCATGTTGCCATGACAACATATTTGCATAACTTAAGGTGGTATCGCTCTTCAAGGTTCCCTATCGCTCCCCACAAGAAAACACATTTTTTTTCAAAAAGTGACGGCTTAGAGAATACAACATCTCTACATCATCTACATAGCATCTTTTGACCCTTGCTCATACTGGGCTACACACCTGGCTGATCACCCACTGATTGTCGGTGATTTATGGCTTCGCGGCTTCGCCCTGCCCCCCTGAAAACCTGGCAGACATGGATGAAAAGAATGTCACCGGCCAAAACATTCTCGAACCTAAAACCATTGAACCATGGCACCCGAATACCGAATACGATCCCACCAACTCAAGTTTCACATGAAAACATGATTGAATCCTGAAGCATCTACGTCTACGTTTTGCCTGCGGAACATGCACGGTTGTGTTTACCCCCGGAACTCCAAGAATCAACTGAGTGTCCCCAGGAATGATCACAGACCAAGGCTTAAATGTCGGGATCCATCCCGAACGGCGTGGTATAAGGTGCCATGCTTCCCCACTGCTGGCGTTCCTTTTAAGCACTGCACGCAGCGCAATGCGGTTCTGTGATACCTTGTGAGTATACTCCTGTATTAGAACTGAGAGATATACAGAATCAATCAGATTCATATAACAACATCTAGCATCAAAACACGACCAAGTAAACGTCCAAGATAAATTCCAGAGACAATGAATGCAAGAACCTGGGATGCAGAGCCAGCCATTGTGCTGGGTGTCGTTGGGTGCAATCCATCAGTGCAACGCAGGAGTGACCCACAGTGTCGACATGGGATACGGCATACTCGACCATCGCAATGCTCAATTTCGTGAACCCTATTTGAAGACAAAACCACAAAGGGAACCAATGAATTGTTGGAAGCCATATTCAGAACTGGCAAGGTACTATGATACATTTAACCTGAAGCATTAAGATAGCAGATTTTCAGGCAAATTCCCTATCATCGTGCCATGTTTGTTCCGCATCAGTCGTGCGCCAACTTGATGCTGAAGGCAGCTTGACCTTCGGCACGGGAAGCATCTGTGCGCACCTGCGGGGCACAAGATTCACAACGGGCTCGATTTTTGGGAGAGCATTTTGTTTCTGGGAATACCCTCTGGTGAACTAACATAGCAATGGAAAATCACCATTCTTAATGGGAAAATCCACTATAAATAGCCATTTTCCATTGCTATGTTAGTTCACCAGAGGGTAGTCCATTTCGATTTGTCTATTTCAACCTTGGTGATCTTCCATTGGCCATGTGAAAAATTAAACCCAAACTTAGATGTTCGAGGGGAAATTTGCAATAGTCCTGTGGAATTGAGGATCACCAATATTGTGATGTCGAGACACAGGGTAGGAGTATCCTGTAGACTATGTGCGGCAAAGCCATTTTCGCCCATGGTGGCTCAGCATTACTTGTGGAATGTTGCCAAGTACATCCAAGTACCACATTGAAAGATCATGTAGCCACAAAACAATAATTGCCAGATGAATGGGGGTATGTGCAGAAACAGACTGAACGAAGCACCTACATCGCCAATGTCTGATATTATGCAAGAAAACAACTGGCACCCATTCAAGGTTGACCTAGAATTTGTGGGGGCACATAATCCTGGGATCTAACCAATCTAAGCGTTGCAGAATGTTTAAATTCCAGCAATGTTTCTTACCCAGGACCTCGAGAGCACCCTTTTGCTTGTCCAAACGTGTAATCAATCCCATCGGCCCGTCCAGCCACGGAATCAAATTCATTTAAACATTTAAATATTTCATACTACCTCCGGGTAATCATCGTTACCATATATTACACGTTTGGACAAGCAAAAGGGTGCTCTTGAGGTCCTGGGTAAAAAACATTGCTGGAATTTAAACATTCTGCAACGTTTAGATTGGTTAGATCCCAGGATTATGTGCCCCCACAAATTCTAGGTCAACCTTGAATGGGTGCCAATTTATGTATATTAATACACCTGCTTGGGGACCCCAAATGAACAAATCACATACTACAAACTAGGGTTTCTATGGAGGCATTTTATATTAGATTATTAGGCAGAACTACCGATAATGACTTCCTGAGTTTTCCAATGCGTAGGCAAATTTGCTGGAAACTGTCCAGACATCTTGCGCATCATGGTCTAGCACTTCATAGACCAGGAGTAGAGGCACTTCGCACTGTCAGGCGCAACTTGTTCTGTGCGTGCCATGCACTCTTCTTTGTCCTCCTGGGAGAGCGGGTAGCGGACATTTTCCTTAAAGTCAAAGTGTCAGGCTTCAGCGCTGCAGAACTGGGTCGAAACCTCCATGGTACATGATCTCCGAAGGCTCAAAGCGTGCTTTTTCGCTTCTTGGCAGGTGGCATGTCGCCCTGAGGCATTCAAAAGAATTGAACTTGCAAAGAATACTGACTTCAGATGATTTTAGCAAAATATCACTAAATATCGGGTGAAGCCTCCTATAATTCATCCTATTCAACCATCGATCCTAATCCACCTGGGTTTATTCATCCGCAGACATTATCCCAGTACTTGAGGTCGCGGAAAATTAGGGCAAGGGAATTGGTGATCCGTATGGGATGAAGAATAGTCAGATACGGGAAATTGAATGAAATTGATCCGTTTCTTCTTGACTCACAGGAATTCAAATTATCCAAATTGTAATGATATAGCGACTTGTTCCTTACCTATAAATCCTATAAATCATTATCAGATATTATCGGCCTGAAGTAGATAGAATGTGAATGAATATCGGATCTGTAAACATATTCCCGCGTGAGGAATGTTTGGCATCTTCATAGTTTCCCATACTCACTATTGATTATAGAATTGAAAATTCTCCGACTCAGCAACTCCATCCCATCCCCCATTCATAATTATTAAACACCCCCATAATATGTTTTATATTTATTCCTGCAAAAAGAAAGCAAGACACAACATGGTCTTTTTTTGGGGGTGAAACATTCCAGGGTCGTATATCATCAGTCTGTTCTTGGCAAAATCTGGAAAAATTCTCATGTTCCCAGGTTTTTTCATCGATGTTTCCCTTTCAACATACCATATCTCCATGATCTCTCGCGTGTTTCCCAAACGAATCCCCAAAAACATATACGTTCGATGGTTAAGTCACCATGGTACTACGGTACTTTTCCCAAGATTTTCTGAGCAGTTTCCCTCTTGGAAATCACGACCATCTGGTTATGACATTCACAGTTTGCCATGGAAAGATCCACCATTCTTAAGAACGGTAAACCCAGGTAAACCCAGGTAAACCATCTATTTCGATTAGGGCCATCTATCCCATGACCAGAGGGTACATAAAATATTTGGTATCTCATTAACCATCATTAACCATCATCAACCACTATTAACCACTATTAACCACTATTAACCACTGGTATCTATTAACCAGAGGCTATCTTCCATGGGATTTTGGCTGGGAATCGCCATCTCCTCATCGATCGTCCCAGCACTGCCACCGCACCCAGTTCTTCTCAGTGAGAATGGCTCGATCCACCTGCGGCCGCTTCGGTCGTGTCTAACTTTGTTGTTTTATGATTTTTATGTATATAGCAAGCCCTAAAGAAGTGGTTATAAAAGTTGAAAACACTACCGGAAATGATGGAGACCACAGAAAATCGGAGGAAGCATCTTTTCGGTTTTTCATCATTTTTTGGGATTACTTTATAATATAAAAATAATTGGGTTTATCTAAAAGTTGGGTGTGTCTGATGTACAAGCTGGGTCTGAAAATGAGGGATATTCTAACTTCTGGCTGTTTTACAAGGGAAAATTGTGCTTTAATTCCACTGGATTTTTTGGGTATCCCTATTTTTTAGACACACCATGATACACCATGTTCTTAAAGAAAACACTGACATGTGTGTGTGTGTGTTTTCTACATGCCCTTTGGAGAAATCAACCAATGTTTCTTCAAAGTTGGTTGGGGTGTGATTCGGCGGGTCAAGTACCTTTTCAGTCATCAATGACTGATAGTTCGTTGATGGGTTCACAGTTATAATATATTTCTGGTTGGTGGTTTCAACCCCTCTGAAAAATATGAAAGTCAAATGGGATGATGACATTCCCAAAATATGGAAAGTCATAAAATTCATATTCCAAACCACCAACCAGATTTCATTAATGGTTTTGGGAAGCCAATATCGTGTGTCATCGTTGAGGGAATTTGAGATAAGTAATCTTAAGATTGGTGAGAGTTGGGGGTCCTAGGACCGATGGTTGATATTATTGTAATCTACCCTCTGGTAAACATACAAACAACTATGGAAAGATCCACCATGTTATAGCTGGGTAAATCCACTATAAATGGGCCGTTTTCAATAGCTATGTTAGTCATTACCAGAGGGTAGGTTTGGTACCCCATATCTTCATGATCATACTTGAGCATGGTTTTGACGAATTGTATCAATGGAGCCTCAGACTTGGACATGGCTTGTTGCATTTTTGGGCTAGACATTTCTATTTGAACCACACCCAATCGGCCAATTTGGCATGACAAAGAAGAGCCAAAATGCGATGCAAAATTTCGATGATTTCTGGTGAAACCCTCCTGTGATTTTTCAAAAGATCTCAGAATGTGTCCGCAGTCTATGGATTCTGCTTCAAAAAAACTTTGGTGTCTTTGGGATTGATCCTTCCCATATGCTAGCTCACCATGGTGCCGGTATATTTACCTACTTAAAAACTGTTAGTGATTTAATCATTTTGTGGCAAATGTTGCTTTCAATCTTCCACACATGAGACATACCCATATGCTCCATGTATATCCATGTATGGTATATTTACCCACATTTGAAAGATTTTTGGATGAAATGTTGGTACCCTCTCGTAAACTAACATAGCTATTGAAAATGGCCATTGATAGTGGATTTTCCCATTAAAAATTTTGATTTTCCATAGCTATGTTAAATTACTAGAGGGTAAATCTTCCGGCCAAAATAACCGAACCGTCGAACTTCGACGGCAAAGCCACGTCTCACCTCTCGCTCGCAGCCAAAGCGCTGCAGCAGAGGTAAGTGCCTCACGGGCCGTTCGGCGGTTGGGTCAGATAAGCCGAGAAGGCTCGGAGTAGAGTCTGTGGGAAACCCAAGAAATGATAGTCATCATGGTTACTATAATATATATATATATACACTGTATATTATAATAATGGTTGATAAGTTGATAATGCTTGACAATGGTAAATCATGGTGAATAGCAAATAGATGCTAATAGTGACTATAATCATGGTTAATCATGGTCCATAATGATTCATAATGGGCGTATAAGTAACAATAATAGATGAAAAATTGATCACATTAATGGGAAACCCAGAAACCCAACGTCACAAACCAACTATTTTGGGATCGTTTACATCAGCCATTTATGGATACTTTTGGGAAAGGCATCTTTTCACTGTTGAAACAATACGTACATGATGTACCATTGAAACGGGGACGCACCATTGAAATTTTCAGTTCCCCATGTTAAAGCGAAAAAATGATCGACATTTTCCCATTGAAAAGGGGAACGAAGCAGGTTGGATCGGAATACCGTGCAAAAAGACAGAGAGTTATCGCTGCATGCAACAAACATCGGGAATACCCTTACGTTGAACAAACATGCCTGGGACAACTAACATTCAATCAAGAATATCATCTGCAAATCGAGGATGTTCCATTACCTGACTAAATACAATTACAGTACAAAATCACCAGAGCGAAGTCCAGGTGTTTTGAGTGTTAAATATGGGTCTGGTCGGTGGTTTCAACCCCTCTGAAAAATATGAATTCGTCCAGTTTAAACTTATTATTCCCAACTGAATGGAAAAAAAACCTGATCCAAAACACCAACCAGGGGTACATGATGCTATGTGTCCAAGGTGAAGTAACCTTTCCGAAGCATCAAACGGAGAGATCACAGAGCACACCTACAGGGCTCCGAGAGCTCCCAAAGGCCGTGAGCCTGCAGATGTTTAGCACATTTTCGGATGGATCTCTTCCACGAATTGTGGTGTAAAACCCATCCCCCCATTTTTTCATCATCAATGGATAGCTTCACTTGTGGTGTATGGTAGATTTATATCATGAATTATCATGATATATCTATACTATCTGGTTGGTGGTCTTGAAAAATGATGGACTTCGTCAGTTGGGATAATGATGACATTCCCAATAGATGAAAATGTCAAAACTGTTCCAAACTACCAACCAGATTCAAAAATAGCCATCAAAATCACCTTGAATGGTTTGTATCAACATCGTATCAACCATATGAAATTGGGTTTACTATGGGACATCAGGCGATCGAATGTTCATAAAACCGAATGGCACCTTAAGTATCACGAGAATTCACAAGAGATAATCAGAATATGGTTGGGTTTCAAATAACCAACGGGATATCGTATTAATATTATGTATATATATATATAATACATATGGAGTATAAACCCAATCATACCAGGGCCATCTATTGATATAGTGATGATACAGTGGGATTTTTCGGATTCCGCGGGGAATTTTTAACCGCAAATCCAGCGCACTGAAACCCCTGAAATGTTTCCGTCGGGATTTTCGATACGACTATGGAAGTAGTTGGGTCAATCATTTCTGGTTCGATTTCTGAAGATTTTGATGAGGATCAAGTTAGTTTTTTTAAAAAAAACATGAACATGTTGTGTCATAATTATTGCGTTGGATGTTTCTCTGCACATTTTCTGCGCAAAACCATCCAAATTTTCTTGGTAAACTTCGTCATCGAGAGTCCCATCTATCTGACGCACATGTTTCAGTGAAAATTGAGTCATAGCCATATAGAGAATTATTATCATTTTCCACATGTGTTTAGATGTAATTTAAGGGTATACCACATCAGACACCTCCATTTAAGCCTACCGCTGAGTTCACCCTTTTGTAGAAACAAGGCCTTTTTTCCTCCAGACTCCATGGATTTCAGCCTGATGTTTCACTAATTTACTTCATCTGGTTGGTGGTATACCTACCCCTCTGAAAAATATGAAAGTCCAGTTGGGAGTATATATTATTCCCAATATATGGAAAAATAAAAAATGTTCCAAACCACCAACCAGTTTAGTTCATGCTCTTCTGAAAACTTCCAACATCTTCCAACCCATTCCTGGTTGCTGGTCCCCATCTGATCATATTCCAACGGGTGCCGTGACCACCGTGACCACCCAGCCGCCGTCCCCTCCCTTGGCCGCACCAAGTGCGTAGAACTGCGAAGCCTACGCCCACCTTTGGAGGCCAAATACCCTGGACCTACAGGTGGACCATCATTCATAGGGGGTTTCTAGAACAAAATGGTGATCTAATTGGTGGTATACACCTACCCCCCTGAATCAATGATGGAGTTCGTCAGACTGGATCATCATCCCAACTCTTGGGGAAAATAATCCAAATGTTCCAAACCATCAATCAGTGATATAGTAGGAGATAGTTGATAGAATGATGGTTGCTGAGTTATTCTATGTTGTTCTACAATTGGATTTGAGAGATTTCGTGGTGATTTAGAAATTGAATGGTGGTTCAATGGGGACCTAAACCAGTCTGATATGAAAGGGAAGTTCCACAACAGCTGACATTTTTGTACACGCCATTTTTTTTGAACGCAAAGGCAAATGAATGAATAAATTTGATACTGTACAAAGATATGTAATTTAATAATATATATATATATAAAGACTTACACACATGTTTAGTAAAAATCAGAACAACACACTACTTCAAACAAGGCTAGCAACATCACCTGAAGAAAATCTACCAACATGTTGGATCAATAATGGACAAAAAACAACACAGCAGTTTGGTTTCACAAGTCAGTTTTCCCTGTCAAGGTTCGACATTGCAATGATACGAATTCCATAATGTCCATATAGTTGTTTTTGCGTGTGTAACACCTCTGAATTATGGAAAAACAAAATCATGAAAAACGGATGTGTTCCCTGTGATGGTCAGCGGGTCAGCTCTCAATTTTCACTGTTTTCCCAAATTTTTCCCAAAATTTGGTCGGATCCTGTATCCATGTCTTTGATGAGTAGTAGACCCAATAATTACCCTCTGGTAATTTAACATAGCTATTGAAAATGGCCATTGATAGTTGATTTTCCCATTAAAAATGGTGATTTTCCATTGCTATGTTAGTTTACCAGAGGGTATAGCCAGTCCAAAAATCACAATTTTTATGGGTATAAACCATCCCCAAGTTTGGTAGGTTTATGGCAGCCAGGGGTTCCAAGAAGTTCATAGTATCAAGTCATCTATTATTGCTAGTTGTTGTACGCCCAATATGATGTAACCATGAAAACCATTCTGCACCCTGATTAAGCAGTATAATTTCATAACAGAACTCCTTTACGACTTTAACCAATCCATCAACCCTCCACAGTGTCTACCCTGGGACCCCCAGGCCACCGCTCTCTGTTCTGGACCTGTACGGTGAAGCGTTAGTTTCTCTGGTTGGTGGTGCCATAACCATCTTGAAAAATATTAGTCAATGGGAAGGATGACATGCCATATATGAAATGGAAGTCATAAAATGCCATGGTTCCAAACCACCAACCAGTTATATCTCATTAACCATTATTAACCATTATTAAACCACCATTTTCCACTGGGGGCAGTGAAGGTCTTAGTGAAAATAAAACATGTTTGAAACCACCAACCAGTTCCGGAAGGCCAGGGATTGGATACTAACTGGGGTTTGGGGATCCAGTTGCTGACGACATTTTTTGAGCTATGTAGAACTGGCGAAAATCATATGCTATGACCCACGGATCCGAAAAAAGGGATGCACATTCAAGGTATAAATGTTCAACAAGAGCTGGAGACTGAGAACAAAGATGAAAGTATGATCTGTTCAATAGCATTGATGTCGCAAGAAAGGCACTCATGTCCCCGGAGATAGTGGAAAGTGATCTCGTGATCTCAAGGAAGTTATGTTTGTTAATTCAAACAACTGTTTGGGAGCAGAGTTGAGAATTTAGATTCAAAATCTGGCACGGCCACAAACTGAAACATGGGTCTACTGTTTTCATATGTTCCTATCATACATCTGGGCAATTGCAATACCTCTAACACCTCAAATGTTGACAATTTGGGCATAGTCATTTCCCTACTCCCCTCATATCTAACAACTATTTCTAGGGAATCCTGGGCCACCTACTCCAAAATTTAGTCAGGTTGACCAACAAAAAAAAACATGCAATCGGCTTTGTTGGGAAATGGTTATCTGTAGTATACCTCAATGAATACTGCTGCGATTTACTGACCATCAAACACATGTTTGGATCAAATTCTGAAATCCCCATTGATCATCAAGAATATGATAGTTCATCCACTCATTCCAGATCATGAATTTATTCATAGCTAGTCATTTTTATATACCCTGGAGTTCTACAACCTAAAATACCCTCTGGTAAACTAACATAGCTATTGAAAATGGCCATTTATAGTGAGTTTTCCCATTATAAATGGTGATTTTCCATAGTTATGTTAGTTTACCAGAGGGTAGCTGGTTTTGGACGCTCCAGGACCCCGTTTAACGACCCATCCCCACAACCGGCATGGCCTAGATTCCATGGAGTAGAGCTGCAACATGGAGCCTCTCCTCGCGGGATGTCAACGGGATGTCAATCGTCCAATTTTGGATGGACGGATGGACCAAAAAAAAACGATGGAAACCTACCGTTAAACCATTAGACATAAAATGTAACTCTATACTTATTAATTTGAGTTTTAGGATGCGAAAAAGTATATCATTTTTTTTAAAAAAAAAAACCTTTGCTGGTTTTCAAGTCTTGTGGCCCACATCCACAATCATCATTAATCATCCACATCAACCACCAATTGATGAACATGAACAAAATTAACAACATAGAGGAACATGATGATACACCATGGGATGGATAAGGGCTCCAAAGAGGTATTGACCCAGACCCATACCCTCCATCAAACAAGCATAGCTATGGATTTTCCATTTGTAGATGATTTCCAAGGGAATCAACCATGGATTTTCACAGCTATGTAAACGTCTATTGCAGGCTTCCCCCTGGTATTGATGCTTAAATCCCATTTCTTCCAGTGATTTACCCCCAAAAAAGCTTTATTTTATGTGTAAATCACCATTCATCACCACTATTAAACCACTATCAACCACTACTAATCACTGTTCACCATGAAACATCTACCAACAAAAACTAGTTGTTATTAGACATGGGTGGGTTATAGTTGTTCACCGTTAAACATCTCAACCACTGTTACATACCACGGATCAAGCCACATCTTCCTACAAATGTGGCTGGTCTCCTCAGGTCGCCATGGGCACCAGAAACTGTGACCTCGAGCAGCACCACAAAACCAGCTGGATATGATGGGTAGATAGTAAAAAGTAATCATGGCAATAAGGTAATATAATAATGTATTTATAAGGTACTGTAATATAATACATAGTAAGATATATATATATATATATATATAATCATTGGGATATAGATTATGGGTAAAATATCAAAATCATGACAAATAAGGTAGTATAATACATAGTAAGATATCTAATCATTGGGCGCATTGGGATATAGATTATGGGTAAAATATCATAATCATGACAAATAAGGTAATACAATACATAGCAAGAGTTTTTCAATACACAATACCCTCTGGTAATTTAACATAGCTATTGAAAATGGTGATTTATAGTGGATTTTCCCATTAAAAAGGATGATTTTCCATAGCTATGTTAATAATTACCAGAGGGTAAAATTAATGACTGAAGCATTGGGATGTTGATTTACACATTCGTTATGACGACCATTATAGGTGGAATCATGGGTAATGAGAAAATCTGATTCATCCAGGTGATGTTAATATGGTAATAAAAAGAGATAACCATGTACAATAATAATAATATCAATAATTATATGTAATTACATGTACCATATTATTACCATATAATTATTACCATATTATTACCATGGTCCATATGTACATATAATATAAATAATTATTATTACCATGCCATAATATATGTACAATGTAATGATTTCAATCATAATAAAGATTCAAAGCATTCAACCAGCCTCAATAGAGCGGTGACACGATGCGGTGACACCCCGAAGAATTCGTTGATGCTTCATAAGCCATATTCATAAAACCTTATTCGACTGGGCGGTCACCCGACTTAGGGCTTGAATCCAGTTGAATTCCCTGGGAAATTCCCAAACCACCCAGTCAACTTTGTGCCAATGGGATCCAATGGGGGCGTGGATCGCCAATTGCTGGTCGAAGCATTGCTAATCCTGTCAGTTGGTTAATTTGGTTAGTCTATTTTCTCACCATTCTTTCCCCGCACCCACCAAAAAAAACACATAGGCCCAAAGCTACAAAACTAAGGGTTGACCCAAGCATATAGTGAAGGTATGGCCGAGATGGCTTCCGGTTCGGGTAGTCTGCCCACAGTACCTTGGGCGATTTCGAGGCTAAATGCTGCCATTGGTGTGGGTATCCACTGTTCTATGGAACCACATACTTCCTGAGGCAATCGCGGCAATCACTTAAATCCAATGAACATACGGACCTAGAGCTGGACACTAGTACGGCCAATCCGTATGTACTTATCTATATATATATATATTTTATTATTATTATTAATAATAATATTATATATGATTATATATGTACACATGTTTCTTTCTATCTTTTGGGCCCCTCCTGCCCACTGTTGGCTTCAGAGTTGTGGGGCTGCTTGTTGGTGTTCTCCAGGTAAGCTTCATGAGGGCAGTTTCACAACTTGGTCCATTGGTTGATCTCCATTCTGCTTGATTTGATACCCCACGTCTGTCTCTCGCTACAAGTGAGCTCAAGTGGTGGTTGTGTCACCATTAAATTCACAATAAATTTCCAATCATATTTATCACGAAATCCCAATGATTTTCCCCTCATAGATCCCCAAAATTACCAACAAAATCCCATGACTTTTGTTGGTAAACCTCCAAAAATTCCCATGAAATCAATGAGATCCACCCATTGTCCTTGGAGAATTTGCCGCTCTGGCCACACCAAGGGAACTAAATGGAACCAAGGGGCTGGGGCAATCAGCAGACCTTGCTGGGTCAAAAAAAACACTGGTGGATGAAGAACAAGTGGGGAATGTATTTCGAATCTAAAAGATATACCCTCTGCCAATGACTAACATAGCTATTGAAAATCACGTACTTTTAATACGTAAATGATCTATTTCTATGGTCCATTTCCGATAGCTATGCTAAATTACCGGAGGGATCCGGAAGGTACCATATGTATATATATATATACCATCTGGTTATGACTAACAGTTTGCCATGGAAAACCACCATTTTTAATAGGTAAACCATCTATAGATAGGCCATGTTCCATGGCTATGTTAAATAACCAGAGGGTATATATACCATGTACTGTAATCCCTGTATACTGGGATGTACTTGGGATCTGATGGGAATCATATGATATAGTTAACCAATCCACAAATTGGGGACGTAATTGGAATATCATAGGGATATACTAGGGATATTGTATGATCTAATCCGAATATATGTATATATATAATGAGATGATAATATATCACATATAGAATTATAGAATCTATATGATATATATATTATTATTATATATATATTATTATTTATTTTATTATATATTTTATAATATATATTATAATTTATATTATTATAGATATGTTATTATTATTATTAATAATATTATTAAATATTATATATATAACTAAATATATTATTGTATATATTATTAAATATATCATTAAATATACTATTATATATATTATTACATATATATTTATATGATATGCAAATATATATG
>Ga0126342_10000907_pt1:27500-37594 | contig 37594 bp, 35 predicted proteins | sample Cyp1metagenome_FD_92528 | JGI IMG/M metagenome (GOLD analysis project Ga0126342, IMG submission 92528) | Coral microbial communities from Lord Howe Island, Old Settlement Bay, Australia - Cyphastrea 1 metagenome | ecosystem: Host-associated > Invertebrates > Cnidaria > Coral ... | reverse complement strand
CACTTGCAGCCAATCGAGTGGCCGCCAGTGGCCGCCAGTGTCCGCCAGCATTCTCTTCTCAGCGGCAGCCACTTGCAGCCACTTGCAGCCAATCGAGTGGCCGCCAGCGGCCGCCAGTGGCCACCAGCATTTGGTTTTTCATCGGCAGCCACTTGCAGCCACTTGCAACCACTCGAGTGGCCGCCAGTGGCCGCCAGTGGCCGCCCGCATTCTCTTTTCATCGGCAACCACTTGCAGCCACTTGCAGCCACTTGCAGCCAATCGAGTGGCCGCAAGTGGCCGCAAGTGGCCGCAAGTGGCCGCCAGAGCAAGTGGCCGCAAGTGGCTGCAAGTGGCCGCAAGTGGCGGCAAGTGGCCGCAAGTGGCCGCAAGTGGCCGCCTTTGCCAAAATCAAATTCGTGCCCTTCTGCACGCTCTCTGAAACAACGTGTTGTTCAAATGCAGGGTGTTCCTTTCGACCAACAAGAACACTCAGCATGACAGCCTTCAGACACTAGCGGTCACTAGCAAGCAGAGGCACGCGTGAGCTACGACATTTGCATGCAACGTGCGCACCAAAAGAACAAATCCAAGTCCAAATCTCAACGAATGTTGGTGCAGTTCCAAGCTCCAGCACACTTCAAGAGAACACATCTCAGCAACGAAGTAAAGTTGTCCCACGGGGTGGACAGCACAGCAGGTAGCAGGTGGAAAAATAGGGATCACACCAAGTTTGCAACCAAGGAACTACAACTATGTGCGCCATCCGGTGCCCACTTCGAAGTGCAGTGCAATACATGTTTGGCTTTGGTGTCCTTCATGACTCACTGGAAACGGAATTTGACCATATTCAAGTGGAAACATCCTTTGTCCATTGTATTGTGTTCATAGGTAGGCTACATTTTTTAAATTTTGAGCGAATGAACAAATTGATCGACGGTGCATACGGGCACCCCTGTCAGATGCACAAGCGCACTTGGAATGATTGATGGGCCAACGTTTGCGCGAACTTGTGAATGGTTTCCAAATTTTCGGTCTTGTAATTTTATCATGGTTTGTGAGGGATGAGACCTCATGCAGATGGTTGGATCAGGGTAGCGTTCGCAGGCAAAACGAAAACAATATTGTGAACATGTTTCACGCCAAGCGCGCCTTCCCATCCTCATGCAGAACCGTAGACGGCTCAGATCAATGGCGACCTCAAGGTCAAATACTCAATGTAACCAACGCCAAAAAATATGAGGTGTGAGAGAGGTTCCATTAACAGGCAACAACACCATTCTGTGGCTTTCACGGTTTAGTGATTTCAAACGTTCCTTGATCAGTGAGCGGCGCCATGTCGGGTTCCCAAGTTTTGACCTTTACAGTTGGAGCGGCGGCTGGGGTGTGTGTTGCCAGTGCGCTCTTCTGGGCTACGAAACGTGAGAAGTCTCCTAAAGCTGTGGCTACGGAACCAGCGCCTGACGCCAGCAACGGCATCAACGGCATCAACGGTGTCAACGGCGTCAACGGCGTTGCCGAGAAGACGCCCGAGAAAGCGCCCGAAGCGAAGAACCAGGTGCCAGCCGAAGATCGTCCAGCAGATGCGCCTGAAAGCTGCCCGGGTGTCAGTAGCAGCTCGGACCGCTTGGATTTGAAGTTGGTTTTTGATGTCCATAAAGAGTTGTGCGTTTGCTGGGGGACAGCTATGGAACATTCATATATTGAATATTGATGAATATTTTCAATTGGGGTCAGTGGCGTAGTGCGCGGAACTATTCTTTGTGCAATTTTTCCCGTTCATGCAGCTAATGAATGCTGGGGTGATGTTTTTTTCGCCATTCATTTCATGTTTTTTCTCGTTTCCCGCTGCTCCTCCGACCGACTCTTTTTCTTTTGTATTTCCATCATTTTTCCACCTCCTTTTGTATTCTTGCCTACACCTCTTCCTTAATCATAGCTTTCGTCCAGGCAATGAATTTTTCGGTGGTAGCTATGACACAATGGGCGCAGAGGTACGTCGTTCAGGTTTTCTTTCTTGCAGGTTAAAACATGTTACAACTATGTGCCGAGTGATGTTCAAACGATTCCGAAGGTGAATACAAAGACGATACCACCATGATAGCTTGTATAACTAGACTGGCTACGTGAGGAAAAGGCCTTCCCATCAATTTCTGCCAAAATGCACGACAATGCCGAGGTGAACAAGCTGGTAAGAGTTCCTCCTGTAACGGATGCCCGAACCAGTCCCTATGTGCATCGGGTGAAGCAAAGAAGAAAGATCCAGCACTGGCAGATGTGCAAGATCGACTTGCCAAGGTGAAACGGAAGATTTTGGTGTTGTCAGGCGTGGGGGAAGTCATGTGGGGTGACGGAGTGGCAGAAGTGTTCCAAACCAAAACGGGTATAGCAGGTTATGGTGCAATTCAAAACCAGCACTTATGTTTGAATTTTGTTGAATTCTATTGTTAATGTAAGACACGCAAGTTCTACATTCATTGATATGTCACATTTTTCCACAAATTGAACGGCGTCATGATGATGCCAATTCCCCTTGTTGAATGATGGCGGATGGTATTCGTGTATAGGATGCTGATCTTAAGAATCAGAAAGGAAATCATGTCATCCCATTCCCGAATATCAGATGCTCCCTTCTGGGGCCCCTACATTCGTCATTAGATTCATTAGATCCAGTGCGAAAGCGGAGGCCCCTACGGGAATATTTGATAATCTTGGCTGTCGTAAACTGGGATCCCTGCAGAGTTTTTGAGCTCCCCTTCTCCGCAAAAACCTTGGTTTGTTGGTTTGTTGACCGACTTGATTAGGGAAGGACGCGGTGGAAAACCTTGGAACACCTTGGAAAACCTTGGTTTGTTGAGGCAAGGGCGGGGTGGGCAAGAGCACAGTCTCCGCACAGCTGTCCTTCGGTTTCTCCGCACGCAGCATGGATGTGGGCTTGCTGGACGTGGACATTTGTGGCCCCAGCGTGCCACGCATGTTGGGACTCCTAGGGCAAGACGTTCATCAGAGCTCCGTTTCTTGACGGTATAGCACTGTACAGCTGGGTCGGCTAAGATGGGTCTCCGATGGGTCAATGATGAGCCGACCCTGCTGTACCCAGGTGTTTTTTTTCTCTGTGTGATGCTTGTGAAAACCATTTCAAACTTGTCCCAAAAATGGGTCACCAGCTTGACTCAGCTTTTTCGCATCTTAGGAAGGCTGGTCCCCGATCTATGTGGACGACCACTTGGCGGTGATGTCCATTGGTTTCATGTTACCCAACCAGGATGATGCCATCATTTGGCGTGGGCCCCGCAAGCAGCTCGCCCTGCTCGACAGTCGTTTACAGGATCTGACAGACCCATCAGTCACTGATAGATTTATGAACATATTAGCCCATAGTAGTCAATATATTCGTCAATATTAGTCCACATAGTAGTCAATATTAGTCAATATTAGTGAATATTATCAAGTATTACCCAAGTATTACCCCATATTATCCAAAGTTGCCCCATGCTTGGGCTGGTGCGATGATAATGAAGTCGCTGACGTGCTGGCTGAAACATTCGTTCTGGGCATTGAGCCAATGGCTCGCCTCTATCCCTTGGCGAAAGTCTCGGAGACGGCCATGGAGCGAGAGATTATCCATTCTGGAGAATGGCGCAGGGGATGTTGGATAATATTTAGGGGGAAACAGCCATTGTCATATGAATATTATGAATTCAAATGAGCCAGTCTCCATTTTTCTCAGATACGATGCCATGGTCATCCTGCTGTTTCAGTAACTTCCAGCTACGGAAACCTAAAAACCGCCAATCATCATTTTCTCGATGAAAAATGGATACCCTTGGTAAACATACAAAAAAACTATGGAAGATCACCATTTTTAATGGGAAAATCCACTATAAATGGTGATTTTCAATAGCTATGTTAAATCACCAGAGGGTAAACATGATAATCAACATGGCATTTTGTTGGGCTTTGTAACACTTTGCCGCGCCCGATGTCCAGACACATCCTTTGCGTCGCTGCGTCCATGTTGTCAGTCCTTAAGGAATGGCCTCATTAAGCAGTTCTTGACCGACGTGACCTGGGGTGAGCTCGATGCCCTGATCATCGACACTCCACCTGGAACCTCTGATGAGCTGCTTGCTGATATTTTGTGGAGAAACTGGGGTGACAAATTGCTGCGACTTTGAAACATTTGATGAGAGCATGAATATAGTAACGAAAGCCAGCTTTTGCTAGCTGAAATCCCTAGTGGGTTGGCAAGCAAGGTCTTGGCACAGGCCCATCCCTCATCGTTAACTAACCCTCCCGGACACATCTTTGAGCTGATGATCAATCCCTCGCTGTTCTCTTCCTCGTCACCCCTTGGTTGGAGTGATGTTTATTGAGACATCATTGTGAGTGGCTACGTATTTCATGACCAGGATGATATGACATCATTATCTCAATATCTTCATCCTCCTTGCTCTTCCTCCCCCTCTTCCTCCTCGTTGTACCCAGCAAGCTAGCCCTCGTTCCTTACCCTTTGGCCTCAAAACTTGAAGTAGAATTTGCTAGTTTAAATGTGAATCAGAAATTTCAAGAGACAAAATAACCCAGACACACACACACATGCACACACACACATATCATATCATATCACACACACATATATATATATATATGCAGATACCTGTTCTTCAAAGAACACAGCCATCCAGTGCTTAGAGCCCATGATTCAGGATCCATTCCACCCATTCCACCCATGCATGAAACGTGCCCTCTGGGTGTAGAATGGCAGCTCCTTAAGGCACTTGTCGATCGTGACCTACCTTCAAGATGCCAAAATCGATGGAGCCATCATTGTCACAACTCCTCAGGAAGTGGCATGGCTTTCTGAAGCCTTTTCCGGCGGCTACGGTTAAGCAAGCAAACATGGCTATGGGAAATGCATCATAGAAGATGGGCTTTGAATTGCCCGCCCTCACAAGTCAATAATGAGACGCTAGTTTATTACTGTACCCGTCTTGTTGAGATGTTAAAGGAGATTCTTCAGTTTCCAACCATCTAGTATCCATATGATTCCGCATATGGTTCAATCCCCATGCTTGCTAGCCTAAGTCCAATTTCTTTTAGTCCAATGTTGGCTGGTGAAATTCTATTTTTCTTGATGAAATGCCTATCCTGCCCATTGAATCCTCATTTCGATTTGTGAGTGGAAAATCCACGGCTGGCACCGGAACCGGTGGAGGTGAGCCTGATGGACGTGAGAAAGGAAATCAACTTTTGTCGTCGCGTGAGTTTGCCGGTGCTGGGAGTGGTGGAGAACATGCGCCTCGCCTTGCGAGAAAGGGATAGAAAGGGATAGAAAGGGTAGATCTGAATTGGGAGAGTTCTGAACAGCTGTGTTTTTTTTTTTCCTCTGCCTGTGGATCACAGCTTACGTTTGTATCTTGGTTTCTATTCCGTTCTGTGGCCGACCTGTAGTAGCCGCTGGGTCAGTTATTTTCCAGGAATCAAGTATGAAATTGTCTCTACTTTCTTCCTGCGAAATTAGACAAGTTTTTGGGTATGATTTCTTGACCCGCAGGCTTTACCCAAATCATTGTTACATTTGAAGTCTTTGTGAATTTAGTTGACCAGCAGGAAAGCGGGCTTGTGTGGGAGTTTTAGTTTGCCTTGTTCAAGTCCCCCCTTTCTTACCCACCAGACAATCCAGACACTTTAAAAAATACCACCGTAACACCATTTCTGGTGAGTTCAGCCTCAGGAGTGGCTACTGCTGCCCCTCCTGCGGCCATACGGAGCGCATCTTCTCGCCCTCCACGGGTGGCGCACAGGCCATGTGCCAACAGATGGATGTGCCCTACCTGGGCAGCGTCCCCTTGGACGGCCGGGTGGCGGCCGCAGGGGATCAGGGGATGCCCCTGGCGCAGCTGCAGCCAGATGGGCCCGTGGCCAAGTGTAGCTGAGCCTAGTGATGTGTCAAACTGTCAAACGATGAACAAAATGAATTGAGAGGTAGCAGGTTCTATGCAACTAGCGGTTTTGGCTGATTTTATGTTGAGGGTGGTCAATTCTTTTGGAGAAAACAGCGTGCGTTTCTACATTGTCCTGCTTTAGACTTTGCCTTGAGACGGTTTGATGATCCCTCCATCCAATCCTTGAGTTTGACCTACACCCATTTGATTGTGCTACTGGTAGCTTCGGCAGTTCCCTTTGGGTCATCTATAGAATCTATAGGATGCATCAGGCAATGCCATGGTACATAGCATTGGTAAGATGGATGACAGGGAGGGATGTAGACACTATTTTGCAGTGTTACAAATCCGGTGCAAATGTTGGCCAAACAGTAACATGCATGGTCAGTGAAAAAGATTCTTCTCTTTTTGGGCCAGAATTTCACCAACACTATCCAACACACAGTTGTTTTTACGAATGTGTTTACCAATGCCCAGGGTCCAAAGAAAAATACGCGGAGCGGAGCAGCGGAAAAACTGGGCCGAGGCATCGACAAGGTGATTGATGCCATCCTGACGCAAACAGACAAGCACTGAATTGAGGCGACGAGGTTCTAGAAACATAGGACCTTTATGGACCTTTCATCAACTTCTGACCTCGGATTTGCTGGACACTTTTTGTAGAATCATTGGTGTGTAGGCTATAGGCCTCATCCTTGGCTATATATTTCTGTGTGGTAGTAAGTATTTTCATGGTGCATCCGCGATCAGACTTAGACTTAGAGGAAGTCGTTTTCGAGCCTCCCGCTGGCGCAGAGCTTGTACAATTCGCTCGTGGCACTGTGGTTTTTTCGCAGCCTCCTTGCGAACCACAGAAGCCCAGACCTCTTTCCAGCACAGCATATCTGGAAGAAAAAAGGCGATCAACCACACTGCTGCACTGTGGGCCATTCTTCGTCAGGAATCCAAGGATCAATAAGCAATTGGTTCCGTTCATTGGCCTGCCATTGTCGCTCACAGCATCCTACGTGCTGGATTTGCGTCCGCCAGTCAAATTTGAAATGGCGTGCGACATGTCCGAAGAACTCCAAGCAAAGCTTGAAAGGTGGGCAAGAAGTACAGTTCAAAGGGAAAATCCTGACAGGAAAGCTGTCATCATCAAGTCACAGACCTGGGGCTGTCGCTGCACCATGTCAGATGCGGGAAGATTCCCCTCAAGAGGCCGGGCACTGGTAGGGCTGTTGTTTTGCCCATTGATGTTCCTGTGGTCGATGGTTCTTGCAAAAACCTCTTTGGTTTTGGAGATGTGATGCGCGGTAAAGTATAAAGTATATACATGTGGGTATGTTAAAGACCAGATGTACCAGCCCGATTCCAAGATTGTTTCCAGTCACCACCTGCGTATTTTATTCCTGGTCTCTGGTTGGATTTTCAATCTACCGGATCTGGCAGGCTAGCAGTGTGGAAAAGCCAAGCTTTCTGAGGTCCGAGCCTCATCAGGATCTAGCGATGTTGTGTGCTCGCAGACGTTGATGAGTTTTCCTTGACCGGTTGGTGGTTTAGGCAGCCATCTCAGAAGTTTGCTCATAGCTTGGGCCAATTTATCAACCAGCTTCTGAGGGGAGAATATGTCACATGGAGTCTTTTTCGCATCCTCAAGCTGCATGTCATTGTGATTCCATGAAATCGTGGCATCTAGGTGCATAGCCGATGATCACCTCAAGATGCCTTTATAGGAATATCTTCGGAAGATCTTAAATTGGGATACCATAAAATGTCATCATGTATGGGTCTTCATATGGGTCCAATGTTTTGCTCTTTGCCAAAAAAACATGGTTTTTAGGTGATACAGTGATACGGCAATTCTTCATGTTTTGTTGATTCATGCGTTCTGAGCTCTTTGTAGTTGTCATTATTATCAGAATGTCACTCGGGCTTTGGCTGTGGTGCTTTTGACGTGGAGGGTGCCCTTCAAGTTTCGACTCTGAATTTCAAACTGCTTCAAAGAATCGCTAGCCTTTGCACGTATAAGAATGGCTAGATGGTCTTGGATTTCTATTCTTTTGGCAAGTTCGCCCCATGCACGCTACCTTGTGGTTTGAAAATGAGGCACAAGTCACTTATTCACTCTTATTCACCCGGTCTCGAATTCGGATTTGTTAATGGCCTTTGTGATCTTGAATGGCTTGGTTGGGGAAAAACCGGACTTAGCCATCTGCTTGTTTTACTTGTGGCAAAACTCTGACAGCAATTACCCCTAAATGTGAAGCTACGATTCCCACTCTAAAAATGAGAAGGGAGAAAAATCTTTGAAGATACTTTGCAACACGATTTTCAAAAAGTTGCATTGGCCGGTCTCTGACGTTTGTACCATTTGGAACAAATGAAACGGCGAATTTTTGCGCTCAAACGGCGAATTTTCCCGACCAAACGGTAATTTTTGGCGAACCACTTTTTTTAGCTTTTGTTTGCAAACCAACCCCAAACTGAATCCTTTAAGCTTCTGTCTGGCCAATCTAAGTACCAGCACTGCTCCCACTCCGTTATTTGGAATGGTTGGCACAGTTTTTATTGAAACCTTTTGGCTGAATGAAACCAGGGCAACCCCAAAAACTCCTAGGATTTTTTTGCCCGAACCTTGGATCTATTTGGCCCCCATGCTTTGCACAACTTTGATGTCATGTGTTGCAGTTGACCATGGAGAGTCAGCTATGCAAGTGCTCGGAAAGAAACAAAAGGCTGACACAGTTGCGAGGCCTTTAGCCAATCGGGCATGACGGACAATCGAGCAACATGTTTTTCCAAAATTCAAATATACATTCAACTCGACTACAACCTTTTTCTTTACATGTGTATGATGGTATCGTTCGCCTAGTGAATAAAAAAGCGCGCGTGTATCTCAACTTCAAACGGCAAAAACCAGACGAAACGGCAAAACACATGTTATTTTTGCTTGACGGCGAAAATTATGTACCTCTGGGTTTCCTAGGTGTGTGTATATATATATATCATCAGTAACTAGTATACCATATGATTTTTGAGATATTCCCATGGGATACCCCACAGGCGTTGTATCCCCCGACCATGAGACCGTCATGTCTGAGGCCTGCCTTCGATACCACGCCGAAAACATGCGTTGACGTTGAAAGGCACTGGATGGCTCGGATGGATGGATGGACGGACGGATGGATGGATGGACATATATCGAAATATGTTATGTAATGACGATTAAGTGTCTATGGGCATACAATTACACATCTACATAGCTTATATGAATGTAGATTTTGTGACTGTAGATGGTAGGTATAACCAGATTTACAACTATTCTTCAAATATGAACAGCCACCACCTGGAGCCACATCCTTGTCAGGCATGAGGTGGAGCAACCAGAGGCTCCAACGCCTTGGCGGCCCAGAGTTATTGAGTTCACATTCAAAGAACATGTAACAAGTGGAGCATCCAGGTATTTCCTTCATATTTCATGATATTTTTCGGATATTTTTTGATATTTTTATTTCATGATGCTTCATGTGTTTGCAGTATCTCGTCACATCTCATCATTTCTACATCACCTTAATGACGGTCTGAGCACCGTCGCGCAACGTTGCGCTGAGGCCTTCATTGAGTTCTCCGGATCTCCCGGAGCGGCCCTTCAGCGCTTCCAAAGACAGATCCGTTGTTGGCGCCGGTGGGGAGCTGAAAGGAGCCAACGGCTGAAGTCCTCCTGTACATTCCTACAGTCTGCAGTCCAGTCTTGAAACCAGGGCTACAATCTGGGTACAATCTGGGTACATGGAAATGGCCGAAATGGAACATGCGTGGGTTCATCGAAGGGTAAGGACAAACATTTCTGTAATCATGTAGGCTTCATATCTAGCTGTTTCTTGGTTTACCACAGGTGAAAAGTGCCTGGAATCCTTGAAAAAGGCCCCGTTTGTCCAAGGTTTCGTGAAGCTCTCGGAAGTGGAAGCCACGCAACGCTTGAACGACTCCTTGGAGCAGGTGCTGACCTCTCCTGGGCTCCTGGGATCCTGGGATTGAAATCCTTCGGCCATAGAAATAGTTGATTTACCCACTCAAAATGGTGATTTTAACCATAGTTATATATGTTGAAAAATGTTGAACAAAAATCACCACCTACATTCCTGCAGTACAACATAGTACAACACTTCAGCCTCATACAACTTC
>Ga0126342_10000907_pt1:0-22500 | contig 37594 bp, 35 predicted proteins | sample Cyp1metagenome_FD_92528 | JGI IMG/M metagenome (GOLD analysis project Ga0126342, IMG submission 92528) | Coral microbial communities from Lord Howe Island, Old Settlement Bay, Australia - Cyphastrea 1 metagenome | ecosystem: Host-associated > Invertebrates > Cnidaria > Coral ... | reverse complement strand
TCGGTGGCCTTCCACCAGTAGCAACACGAGCGTGTTAGATGTTACATGAAAGTGTGCAAAGTGTGCTAGATCTTACATGAAAGTGTTAAGAGCGTAGCACCAAGAGCGTGTTAGATCTTACATGAAAGTGCTAAGAGCGTAACACCAAGAGCGTCTTAGATGTGACATGAAAGTGTGCATAGAACGTTATTAGCCCCCCACACCAGCCCCATGTGACCAGAAATGTCAGAAACTTTAAAGAAACTGCCAAGAGAAGAGGCGACGGAACGTTATTAGCCCCCCCAACTCACCCGACGCATGTGAACGTGCATGACAAAAGAACATGGCAAATATGACGTGTAAAAGACAAGAGTGCAAAAATTAGCAAACGGACTGGGGCCTGGGGTCGTTGGAGGCGGCGTCAGCAAAAACAACATAACGAAAGTATTCTTTTAATATTTGAATCGATATGCATTTCGGATTTTTCATTGCCATGAATGTTTAGCAGAGTAGAAACCCAAGATCCATGGGTAGGACAAGTGGAACTAGATTTGGAATGAAAACATGACTTGAGGCAAAGGAATTTCTGAAGTTCCAAGACTAGAGTTGCATCCACTCATCCACTCCACCAGATCATCTAGGCCTCCATTTCTTGTAGGCTTCGATCAGGTTAGTTTTTTTTGACCACTTTTTGGGGTTCGACCTTCCGGTATCAGCCAGCATTCCCCCTCTTGGTTTGCAGGGAAACGTGATGCCCCGGCCAAAGAAGAGGAAACGGTCAGTCTGGACCGCCGGGGCATGGTCAAGATCTTCGGAGCACGAGCTTTGGGTCTGACGTAAAAGATCACAAGGGTCATAAATTCCAAGTACTTGTTACTCTGCCTGATGTTGGGCCCCAGGCTGCTGTGAGGCAATCATGGGGCCCGCATTCCCTGGTGCCAATGAAATCATATAAGGCTGATCTCCTTGGGCAGGACATGAGCCTTGACGAGCTGATTGAGAAGGATTACCTTCCTCCCAAGGTGCGAACTGTTAATCTGGGATCAATGTTAAATTTTGAATCTGCGGTCATGTTACCAGGATGGAGGGAAACAACACACATCTGACGCCCTGTGCAATGCCCATTTGGCCCATTCCGATCGCCCCGACATTTCAGGGCAAAGGAAAAGGTTGGTCCCGTGACAACGACTGGGCACAAAAGCCAGGCAGGGCATGGCGCCAAGTGTTCGAAGGATTGAGCCTTGACGAGCTACCGGAGGGTTTCTTCCAAGCCTTTGGGAGGCAACAAAAGTTGGGAAAGTCAAAGCTGGGAGAAGACCAAAACCACCACAGGAGGCGCAGCGCGGGTGAAAAGTGCTGTTCGCTGAAAGACTTGGGTAAATTGGGTCCTTATAATATAGAGGTTTCCTAAAATGGGGGTACCCCAAATCATCCATTTGAATGGGATTTTCCATCATAAACCGATGATTTTGAGGATTTTTTGGGTACCTCCATTTATGGAACACCCCAAGCAGCCGTCTCCAGGTGGTGGGGGCGTTGCATCTTGGAAGGGCTGGAAGGACACCACCGATGGCTGGAAGGGAAACAAGAGCTTCAACGACAGCTGGAGCGTGGGAAATGATTCCTGGAAGGCGCTTGAGAGTGCAGTTTATTTTGCAGATTTTTGCAGCATGGGGGTTGCAGTGTGAAATCGCACGAATCTTTTTAAGTTGAAAAGTTAGGAAGCGAGGCTAGGATGCTTAATGCCCAGTTGATTATGCTGGTTTACGATTCCAATTGGTAAACTAACCTGAATGATACTAATGATACTGAATAGTTTTTTCCTCCAATTTTAATGGCTTTTTGGACTCAAATTGCCAAATCCTCACGGTCGTTGGTGGTCAACCCTTTAGTTTTTTCTTCAGTATTTAAACTTTTTATTGGTGATCGCACCCCCTTTTTTCTTGCTGAACCTGTTTTGAATCCGTTTTCAAGTCCTTACACCCTCCAACTATGTCTAAATACATCATTTCTCCTTAGTCTTACCAGCATTCTTGGTTTCTCCTCAGCTTTACCGTCCAAGTTCCCGAAATTTCGGCCTTACAAATCAGGCACCGGTGCCTTGGAAGGCTGAAACTTCCTGGAGCGGGGGAGCCCTGGAAGTCGACCGCTGCCATGACTGGTTGTTTTACCCACATTGTCATGGCAAAGCTCCCAGTTCGCCCACACAACTTCTTAGGGATTTTAAAGGAATATACATACATATATATATATATATATATACATATTAATATATATATATATACATATTAATATATATATATATATCTATATATACATATATATATACATATATATATATATATATATTCACACACACATACGCATATGTAACTATGTATAATTATACATATATGGTCCTGTGTCTCGTGGTTTTGGGTAACCCCCCATATGTACGGGTGGTTACCCCCCACCCCCACACATATACATCCTGTATACATTTGCACATACGCATATTATTACATACCGTACACACACATGTGTATCTATATATATATATATTATATACTGTATATGACTTACATATACATATAGGGACCATCACCATCTCCGCAGGGGAGGGGGGAGCGCCAGACACTGGGCCATATATATATATATATTATATTATATTATAATATATACATATATATATATATTATACAGGTCTCTACATACAACTTGACACTGCAAACACACGCGTCGAATCAAAACTGTAGGTACACATTTTATGGGAAAAACATTTGGTGGGGTCCAGGTCCGAAGAAAGATTGGTCTGCAAGCGGAGGCAGGGCAAGATGGGGATTTGGGATGAATATCATGGATTTGTCCAAACATGGACGATAGGTCGCCAATATATGACCATTAAAAAGGGGGAAACCATGGGAAATGTACTAACTTTGTTTTTTTGGCGGGGACCCGATTTTCCTAGAAACCCCACCGTGTACGAGTAGTGTGGCTTCACGGAAACAACTCAGTTGAATCCCAGATTGTGGTGGTTTACCAGGTCTGAGCCTTGTTCTTGTCGCTGGATTGTTGTGTTTGGGTCCCAATCCTTGATTTAAAAGTAATGTGATATGGGGATGGGTCAAAACCTATCATCCAGGTACCAGGGTTTTGACCCATAACCATATCTCAAGGTATCAAACATATCTGTTCACACACCCAATGGGTTTTCCGTCGTCTATCCACATGAATCATGAATCCCATCCCCTCGACACGAAGCAAACCCCGGAAGAGGGAGTGGCCCAAGTCATGAATAAATCGGATACATTCAGCACAGGTTTCCCTTGGAGAGTATTTACTAATCCCATCCCCTATTCATGTTAAACACCCTCCAGACACTCGATTTCGTAGAGCTGCGTTGGCCCTTAGGTAAAAGCTGGGAGGACGACTGGAAACCCAAGCCCCGAAGTGGCTGGGACCTGTACTTGGGAAAAGGATGGAGTAGGTAACCAAAACAAAAGGGAGATTACGCCCTCAGAAGATTGCATGGAACCCATATAGAACCAATATTTTTCGCTACATCCCAATTTTGGGTTCCATGCGAAATTTGCGGGCGCAATCACTGCGAAGGCTCGTGTGGAGGGTGCAGTCAAAACCACTCCGAATTTTGGCCAAAAAACTGGGTTCCATCAAAAGATTGGAGTATGTTGCAACTATAGGCACAAGACTTGTATGAGACTTATCCAAGAAAAAAAACAAAAAAACAGAAGAGTTGAAGAGTTCATCAACAGCAACTGGAGACCATATGCAAAGTTGGGATATAAAAAAAAACATCATATGGAAGGTTGGGGTATAACCAACACGCGGATTTCATGGTTGAACTTCCACATGAGGACATGACCTGGGGATTCTGGGTCTAGATTGGAGGCCATTCAATATGTGGGTACCCCGCTTGCCAGCCACAAATCCACACATGAGGCATGACTCATCTGAGGGAACCAAAACCAGTTGAATCATGTTGAATCTAGGTTTGACCCCGAGGCATCATCAAGTCACTAGGTATCACTAAGTCACGAGGTATCACTGAGTGAATTTTAAAGGCACCTTTTTCACCGAGATGATGATTGGTCCTCCAAGACGACTTGGAACACCCAGCGGGAGAGTGGCAAAGGTGGGCACCGCGTTTCGGTTTGGCTAACGATTTTGCGCTTTAGGCGATAGTTCATATACCCTCCGGTAATTTAACATAGCTATTGAAAATGGCCATTCATAGTGTATTTTCCAAAAAAAAATGGTGATTTTCCATAGCTATGTTAGTTTACCAGAGGGTACTTCTCATTTTCTGATTGGATTTGGCTGGTGGTTTCACAGATTTTTTCAGTCCATGACTGCCATGATGATAGCACTGCTGGCTGGTCACATCCACAAATGATTTCCAGACATGGATCGACAACAGCACCAGTTTCCCAATGGATATCCGTGGATTATAGAATCATATAGAGATCATATAGAGATCATATAGATATCACATAGATATCATATAGAAACCGTGGTCTTCCGTAGGTGTACCGCTTTGCCAGGTACCTCAGGTACCTGGGACAAGTGGGGCTGGGGAGCCCCAAAGCCAGCCTGGGAGATGCCTCGACAGGCACGCCCCATTTTTGTGGATCAAGTTGGTAACTATGGGCCGAAATCCCTCCTCCTACCAGGTCCTACCACTCCTCCTCCATCTCCATCTCCATCATTCATCATCATCATCATCGTCGTCGTCGTCGTCATCAGCATCAACAGCAGCATCAAAATCATCAGCAGCATCAGAATCAGCATCCCACATCCTAACCTCACCAACAAGTGCGAGGTTTTTGGTAATGGTGGGATGGTTCATGGCAGGTGGGAAGCCCACTAATAAACCATCACCATTTCTGCTAGTCCCCAGGTGCAGGTCATTAACAAATATGGGTCATTAAGGTATTTACCGGTATTTGTATAATTTGATATATATATATATACCCTCCTCGAACCGTCCATCTGTGTTTCAAGGTCATTCATGGTCACAACATGTTTAGTTTCCACAATCTGACACCAAAAAAAACCAGCGTCAAAAAATGGAGATGTAGCTCATTGTAGCTCCCCATATTTCACACCATCAACCCATCCACCAACCCATCCACCACCCCGTGAACTTCGTGAACTTCGACCGCAGGCCTGGCGTCCCACCAACGAACAGGAACGCGAGGAGCGTTGGAACGGACGCGCGGAACGCATGGATCGCATGGATGCCTGGGACCGAAGAGAGGACCGAGACTTGGATCGGAAAGAGATCTTGATTATCAGATATATCATCTATATTTATGTATATTTATATATATATATATATGTGTGTATATATATATATATATGTGGGAACTAGTTTTCCATGATATTCCCATTATATCCTGGTCCTTTTTTTGAAATATACTTGATCCAGGATATATATATATTTATATGTATGGATGTCTCTCTCTCTCTCTCTCCATATATATGGATATGAATAAATAAATAAATCAATATACATATATATATATACATACATATGGATATTTTCCCTGACAGGATCATAGTGCTATATTCTTGATCCAGAAATAACTAGATTTTTGGCAGCCCACAAAATTGGCAAGAATTGAGGATTTCAGCTGCAAGAATGAGTTCCTTGTAGTTCAAGTAACAAATATAAGGACTTTACTCAAAAGATATGATTTTGAGATCTCATAAAATGGGGGACAAAACCAACAAATTGCAGAAATTCTACCAGCAACAATGGGATTTGACACCAGCAAAGATCAGGATACACAGAGAAGTTGAAATTTAACCCACACACAGACAACATAAATGTTGTTTCTTCCGAATGCCATCTATTCTCCAAGTACGACATCGGTACAAACCTCCAATCACCAAGGATCCGATCGCTACTCGCGCCCTGCGAACGATGGCTATGCACGGCGCTCCGATGGCTACGGCGGAGACTCCTATGATGCAGCCTGGTACGGAGCCGTTGGGAGGTTCAGGGGAGGCTTACCCTCTGGTAATTTAACATAGCTATTGAAAATGACCATTAATAGTGGATTTTCCCATTAAAAATGGTGATTTTCCATAGTAAAATGTTAGTTTACCAGAGGCTTACTCAAACAGTATCCATCAGGGATGGGGACCTATGACCAAGGTGAGAGACCGCAGAGGCGCAGCATGGGATTTCCACAGGTTTTGGGTCAGTATATCCTTTCGATGTGGATCACTCCACGCACACACGCACACATGTACGTACTGTATATGTATTGTATAGGTACCTCTATATATATATATGATATCATTCTAGGGCTCAACCCTTATCATTCTAGAGGTGAAACAACGCCGGTCTTGTGGGCAAACCGCACATCTTTCGGCGGAACAATCTGATACTTTCGTGAAGTCCTGAAAGTTGCTACATCATTATTTTGCTAATGCATGTTCACGCATGTTACCGTGCTGGAATTATTGTTATTTCATGTTGTTTCCATAGGTTAAACCCCCATGAAATCCCCTTAAAACACCATTATAGTAGCATAAATGAAATCCCATTAAACGCACACACAATTAAATCCCATGAAATCTCATTAAACCCATGTTAAATTAAGCCCCATGAAATCCCATTCAATAACGGTTCAACCCCTAGCGACACCATCGCTTCGTCCAATGCGGAAGCCTGGCAGGTCCGGCGCGCGACAGGTCCAGGACTCCGCCAAGGAGGAATTACTTCGACGACGTTCCCAGGCGGTTTCCATGGGAAACGAAGGGATGGTGCCATGGTTTAAATTCCTGGTGCGTTTTACGTAGGGAATGGATGGGAAATGGGGGTTGCTGGGGTCATTCCCTCATTCCCTACGTTCAGCACCAGTAAGTTAACCATCTAGTGGGATTGAGATTTGATGATGATTCCAGAAATGGCAACAGCACTTGGGATGTCTTGGGCCTTCTTCGTTTCCGGGTGCTCAACTTTGATTTAAAACGGGGTATGGTTTTATTGCGGTGAATAGTGAAGGCTGTGGCTAAGAGAGGGACAATTCTGAAAATGTGATGATGTCATGGTGACTGATCTTGGGCTGGGGAATAATCGAGGAAATCATGTGGTACTGTAAACCCAGCCATAAATCAGAATGTACGCAACCACTTGTTTCCCCCAAAGCGACTCAAAGAACAAAGTTTCAGCATCTCGGGGTCTACAAGACTAACGAACCGGGGCCAAGAATTGGGTCACAAAATCGGTGAAACATGTGTGAACAAATTGGGATTTCACCTAGTGAAATGGGGGTTATTAATTTACAAAACATTTGTATGGGCAATAACTGAGGATTTGCAGAGGATTCAATCAGGATTCTGATTGACAGCCCTTGTTTCGGACTATTCCAATGTGCCAATTGGTACCAACCGGTGCCCACATTCCTGAAGTCTTCCTTCAATGTTTCTCGTGGTCCCTGGAGTATATCCACTCAAACATGGCAATGGAAACATCGAACATCCACCTTTCACAATGATGTTCCTGAGTGTTGGGATATCCCTTTGCCGCAATGACTTTTTTTCCAGAGGGTTTCAAGATGTCTCATGTGGCATCACGCGGCATGACGTGGCGCCAGGGGCAATGTGATCTTGGTGAAGAATATTCCTTTGGGTCTCGAGTCGCGGGAGAACTGGGGCTGTGGGAGGAATCGGAAATGTGCACCAGCCTCACCAGCCACGACATCGGGGCCGTGGGCCCTTTGGGCCTTGGATCACGCCACATTTTTATGAGTCGGCCAACCCTCAGACGTTCTCTGACTATCTGATGTTGGAGACTTTGAGTTTTCTTCATCATTCTCCAGTCATCCTCATGAAAATTGCAATTTTATGCAATTTTTGGGAAACTCCCATGGTTTGACGGTTTGAGACAAAGCCCTCGTAGAGTTCACGATCAGTGCATCGGCGAGGACATCAGAGATGCCTTTCAATCGGCAACTGGCACAGTGACAAGCTGCAAAATGGGTCCAGTCCTTAGAATCTGCCAAGAGAATAGCCCGGTAACGTCCCATGCACATGATGTTTCGTTTTGGGGGGGGCATGGAGGTAAACAGACCTATACAGACCTATACATAACTAGCTCATATTTCGTGGTATATAAGATTGGTCAAGGTGCCGACTCATCCTTTGATGAGTATGTAACATGTGATCCAAAGAACATCCACCCAGATGGTTGTCCAAAAATCCCCAGCACCCACTCAGTATTGGATCGTATGCGCAGCACCTTGCATGTACTTGGAAAATCCGGATACCTATACACACATATCTGTGTATATATATATATATCTCAGAAATATACGCACGTATATGCGTATGCTGCGTATGTATATGTACGTGGTATTTCTTGTATGAGAATGAACCATGAAGTTCTTCGCTTCCCCTTGATCATTGTATTGCGAGATTGCCGACCTCTATCTTTTCTTGCCTTCTCAACCCTTTTCTGTCCAGGCAATGATGGCACGGCACGGATATCCTTTGAAAGGCCCGGCGTCGCGGTGCTAGCAACATTCGAGCTACCATCAACATGATCCAAGCCGGCTTCAATTTGAGTCATTGGAAGAGGAGTGATACCCCGTAGTCATGTTGATGTTTCTGAATGCAATGCTTGGCTGAGCTGGTGCTTCGCTAAGAATCCCCCTTTCTGAACTGGCTTGTTACCAAACCAAGGGTGACAGGACCCACTTTGAAGATTGGTTACATGATGACCACCAATTCCAAAGGTGAAAATCGGAATGTTTCATGGACACTCCCGGTTTGATTTCCCTCGGCATCCTTGACCTGGCTTTGTCTCGGCTGATCCATGCTTGATAAGGTCTTAAATCTCTTCTGAATTACTATACCATACTATACCTGTGTTTTTGGATGAAAAGAGCATGACCTAAAATTGAAAAAGATTCACTGAAGATTGAAACATATTGAAACCCGGTTGCGGCTTGAGATCCCAGCTCAAGGCCAGAGGATGCTAAGAAAGCTGTGGCGACCTTTGACCACGGCGAGCTGAATGGCAAGATTATCCGCGTCAACATCACGGGATAGCCGGATAGCCGCGGCGAGCATGGCATGGCGGCATGGCGGCATGGCGCATGGCGCATGGAAGAGAGAGATCCAGGGGCACCCAATGGGTAAACCGACCCAGAGGGTTAGGAAAATGTGTGAAAAAGTGGGGTAGCGAAGAAACTGCTGAAAGTGGGGCTGACAGTGAAAAAAAACTGTTGGTTATTGAATCAAAGAGATCTATAAGGCAATATTTGGACGTTGTCCTGGCTTTAGAGCAGAGCTTCTTGCTCCTATTGTCATGCATTGAGGCTTGAGGTATATTAAGGTCACCAAAAAAATGTTGACAGTCTGCACGCAGCAATCGCTGACCGTACGCAGTAAGTCTGATTTAAGCTGGGTTCCAATCGCTGCTGCCAAGGCCATCCATATGAAGATAGGATGCCATGGAATCGGTCCAGGGCAAATATGTATGTGCGCACATGCAGCATTTGATTATCAGGTTACATCAGGTTACAATGTTTTGACTGCACGTGCGAAAAAAGAATCATGTACTGACTGGATCCGTATAAAATAGATGTCACAAAAAATTGGACATGTCCATTTCATAGAATTGGATGATGGGAAAATTTACAGGAAAGCCCTATATTTCATGGTAAAAACCATGGTTTCCGGTTAAGATTTTCCCTTAAACCAACCCAATGACCATTGCAAAACCGGCCGCAGCAACAGATGATTGAAACGTGGCAGCTCCCAGTACCGTAGTTTGAGCACAGCTGGATGCTGTGTTAGCCCGCCGAGGGCCTGCTGAGGCAATGGTAGAAGCCATTTTTGGTGGGGGAAGAGGTCTCCAATAGAAGATGGGGACATGTGACATGATGGGCAATATATATATATATGTATGTATAATATATCTAGATGCAAGCTGCCTCCAATGATTGGTTGACAAAAAGGTCTTATATTGCCGTTTGTTGTTGATTCTAGAGGGATTGAAACCATCAACCCAACCAAAACTATACCAGACATATCCAGACATGAAAGGCCAGACATCCGAACATCGCCACTGCAGCACCACGTCGCATGGTCTACGTGGAGTTGGCACCGTGGTGCAACGTGAAACCGTGAACCCCCCCCTCCGGACAGAGAGACGAATGCGTGGCGGCAGGAAAAGAGGAGCCAGATGCTAGATCCTGGGTAGATGAGTTCTGTTCTTCTGTTCTGTTCATTTTCATGGGTCATTAAATGTCCCCATTGAACATCACCCAACCATTAGGTATATGGTCTATAATGGCTATTATAAGGTGATGTCCAATATACCCAAAATGGGACAGTTACCAACCCCTGATTTTTTTTTGGATCGGCCTTTGACCCACACATCGAAAGAATTGGCCAGGGCGACCTGGACGAGGTCGTGGCGGCAACAAGAGCCTCAGGTGCCGATGACATTGGGAATGCTTCCATGACCAGACACTGTCGATGTGGGGCAGCACTCTGACTTAGGCATGGCTTCCGGTATGGGTCAAAAGAGGTCTAAAGATGTCTAAAGCGAGAAGCAGATATTGGTTGTAGATGAACATAGATTGTATGGGTCTCATATTTTAGTCCTACTTTGGGACTGCCGAGCTCCCACAAGTAGTCTGTTCCCGCAAATACCACCCCATGAAAGCCATGAAACCTGGTGTAGCGATCTATTCATATAGAGGGACGATCCTCGTTTGATATGTTTGATACGCTTTTTTGTCCTCTGGGCTCAAGACGCCGGAAAGCAGCTGGCATCTTTTCTGTGTCGGTTTGACAAATGCCAATCGATTCAATCCTTACATGAGCCCGGCCCATCGATGGGGGCGCACTGGGCGCACTCTGTGCCAGGCATGGCGGAGTGGTCCGAGGGGTTTTTGAAATGTTCCTCCAAATGGAAGGACCAGTAGGGTCATGTGATGCCCATGGATCTCCAACTTCTCATAGACACCCAGAGTATGGTCTATTACTGTCTATACTCTGGGTGTCTATGAGAAGTTGGATTGTCAGTAATTACCCATCCCTCACTGTGTCCCTGGCGGTTTCCTCACCAATTTCCTGGGGTTCCGTGCCTACATTGGGCTCAGGCAGCAGTTCTTTCTTTTTGGTGGCCGACCTCGGCTGAACGCATCCATGGATTTTTTGATGCGCAGCTGCTACCCTCAGACTGCCAGGGAGGAGTTCTCCAACTGGATGGGAGGCGCAAAATTCAGCCAATGTGGGCGTATCCAATGATGAACATTGTTAAGCCATCTCCACGAATTTTCCATGCTTTGTTTAAATGTTTTCTATTGATAAACCAGCCCCAGTTGGAGGTTTATTGAGTTTATTGCATTGGACTTGCCGCTTTTGGGAAATCCCAGTTTAAAACCATTGAGCTCACGAGGTACACAACAGTGGATGAGGTGCAATACCACGAGGACTGTACACTCAGGGGCGCACCTGGAACAGAAGCTCGCCACAATTCAGGGGATCAAGGAGGAAGCGGGCCCGGAGCTACAAAAGTGGAGCATGTTTTCGGAGGTTTCCTGAAACTGGGGTTACCGGGTACCCCTATATAAATCATTTTTTTTAGATTGGGATTTTCCACTATGAAGCAACCATTGTGGGGATCCCACAGTTATGGAAACCCCCAGCTAAATCTGCATCATTGTTGTTATCAGCCCATTGAAATCCCCATCATCAGCAGAGATGCCGTGCACATGTTCCATTTGGGTATCCAAACTTGAGGTACCGTCCCAGTTTCAAGGTCATTTTCTGGGGGATATTCCCAATGCAGGTCTTAATCAGATCCAGAACTATCAGAACTTGACGTTCTAGTGATACAATGTCATACAACGTTCCATCAGTTCTATCCATATATCATCATATACCCTCTGGTAAACTAACATAGCTATTGAAAATGGCCATTTATAGTGAGTTTTCCCATTAAAAATGGTGATTTCCATAGCTATGTTAGTTTACCAGAGGGTATCCAATTCATATACCCCTTAAATTTCCAGTGTCCCGTCAGGTGGTCGAGGTGGTTGGAGAGATCCACTTCCTGCAGAACGCCTGGCTCGATGGATCCCTTCGCTTCGTGAAAGCCAAGGGAAGCCAAAAAGCAGCGTTGCCGATGCAGCATCGCTGCCTGGATGTTGGGGCACCGAGGGCATCGAGATGGCATCGAGTTTTCCACAGCAATCAATCTATATCAGATATATCAGATATCATTTTATACCAGTCTTTATCATATCTTCATCTTCCTCCCTATCCCAACAATTTACAATCCTATCCTCTCCTATCTTTTCGCGCATGTGTAGGATCATTATAATACTTTGATGTCTGTTGATGTGCGTGTGTGTGTTTGTTATCTCTTGTGAAGTCATATGTGCCCATAAGGAATGCATACAAGAATAATTCTGGACACATATGCGTGCACATGCCAACCAATGGCGGGCTAGGTGCTCTCGAGTGTCAAACGCATTTTGTGGATGGAGTTTTCTAATGATCCTCACGTGGCATGGCCCCAAAGTGTTGGCGACTGTTCGCTCAGAGGTATGGCCAAGTGACAGATATTGAAAACAAATCGACAGTGTACTTCTGGCCCAGTAGATGCACATCCAAACCATGCCCATCAACGAATCTAACACACCTGAAGTCAGCTTCTGCAAAAACGAACTTGGACATGTGTTCATCTTTCGCCTATGCCGGCTGTAGGTCGAGGGCTCTTTGGAATTCTTGGATCCTGACGTGGAGTTCATAAATTGCGGAAGCGCCCTGACAGAAAACTTATGGACACCTTGAACCACGACGGGGGCAATGCGTCATGAGCTCGCTAGGGTGGGCTGCAACTACTATTGCCATAGTCTGGGGTGAAAAACTTCCATCAGGTTTGACAAAATGATTGGATGTCGGGGAAACTCACATTCCAAAGGCGAATCGGCGAATCCTTTCGCACGTTGGCTCGCGTTGGCTCGAGGCGACAGCACTGATGATGGAGGTGCCTTCTACGTTGAACAGAATCTGGGTCACGAATGAAAGGATTCGCTGCAGAACGTATGTAGTGGTTTGGTCAGGTTGTGGTCAGGTTTTAGAAGGTTGTAATTACTGCGTAAAAATCCTTTCGACAAAGCCTGACATCGAAATAGATCGGTAGCATGACACACATCCTTGGAAACTCCGTATCTGGCATGTGTCCGCATAGTGACCCTTTTCCAAACCTGTTCTAAATGCCATGGCCACTTGTCGCTGTGATTTCTGCAGGAAATTTCGCAGGGTGTACCCGAACAAATTTGCGCTTAAATTCCATTTACTGTATATACTTCTCCGGCTTTTCCCAACAAATCATGCTAGTGAAGGTCAGGGTTGTAATTGCATTCCAATTTTGGCCGGTCGAACCCTGGCTGGCTGAATCCCGGCTGTTTTTGCTGCTGAGAAAATCACCGTTCTTGCTGCTCAAATCAGCGTTTTTGCCGGTTGAATATGTTGAATCCCCGAGCTTTTGCTGGTTGATCTGGTTGATCTGGTTGAAGTCAAGTTTTTGATAGTTCAATCATAGTTCAAGCCCCATTGTCCATGAATTTTAACCATTTTTCCCTCGAAAATCCCATGATTTCATGCCATGATCACTGTGACTCCCAGGAATGTGACGGTGAGCAATGGCCGTGTAGTGGCTCGAGGCTCAAAGGCCAAGTGGGGAGCGGCAGCTTATGTTGGTGGCACCTGGATCTTGGGAATTGGATTGGGGACAACGGCAAGAACGGCCCAGTTCATGGGAATTCCATGGATTTTAGCTATGGAAAGAATGGAGCTTACCCTTTGGTAAGATAACATAGCTATGGAAAAGATACCCATTTTTTTTTGGCAAATCAAAAGCCATGTTGAATTTCCGGAAGGTATCCCAAAGTAGTGGAACTCTTTAGCTGAGTGAATCGTTATAATTCATCTAGATGATTGTTGTTTTCTCCCCAAACATGGTGGAGATATATAGACTCAATATAGGCGCTAGATTAGTATGCCACTGCTATATATATATATATGCAATTATTCAGACTATCATACTATCAGCGTATATTTTCTGCATTGCCTCTGCACCCATTCCTTTTGCAAGCACGGTCGTCTCACCTTTCCCTCGCAGAACTCCAATTGGTTTTTTCTTTGTCAGTCACTTTGAGATAGTACCCGTAGGACCTTTGGCTCTGTTGGCTGCAATTGTCAGGGGGATGGTATTTGCACCTACCACAATTCTGCTTGCCCGCTAGACTAAATCATCCTTTGGTGGTTAATGATGGTAAGTTATATATATATAATACACATGGATGGGCATATTATAGCCGATTTTGGCTGATAACCCAGCAGATCAGTGGCTGGTGGTTTCATTTTTTTTCTCACTTTCTTTTGCCATAGTTGGGATAATGGCCCCCCATGAACATTATTTTCTAGGGGTCAAGTATTTCTGGATCATGTTTCTGGTTTTCGTTGCTTGACACATGAAACTTCAGAAAACCGCTGTCTGAGCAGAGAACCCCCGAGGTTCATCAGCTGGAACAGCTGTTGGTTGATGATTCTTTCCAGGGCTAAGACTACCCTTTAGGTATTGGGGATCTTTAGAGATTCTCATTGTCCACTAGCATAAAAATTAGCTGGGAATGCCCATTCACCAGCCAAATAGTTGAATTTTTATATCACTCTTTAGCCCAGGTAGTTTCACGATGACTGGTGGCAGCCTGCTGATTGAAAACAGCACAGCTGGGGAGAGCGACTCGGCCGTGAAGATTTCATCGACGTTTCAGTGCCGATGCTTCCCAGCTTTCTCCGTTAGACAACCAGCTGATACCCTCTGGTAAACTAACATTTTACTATGGAAAATCACCATTGTTTATGGGAAAACTCACTATAAATGGCCATTTTCAATAGCTATGTTAAGTTACAAGCTGATAGCCAGCAAATGACATGCTAATCTGGCAGCCGCAAGCTGTCCTCCGCGTTTTCCATCCTCAAGCCATCAGCTGTCGCGGTTGGGAGCCGGGAGCGCTCGTTTTTCATCCTTCCCGTGAAATTTCTCAGCAATGAGCCGCTCGGCTGTGGACTTTGAATCCCTTCCTCAGGGCATGCTGTTCATGAATGCAGCCCTGGTTCTGCTTCTGGGGCATTTTAGTCTCACCAAATCGGACCTTTGTGCCGCGTTCCGAAGTTGTTTCCATCAGCGACCGCCGCCAGAACCTTGCGAGGGCCCAGGGCTTGATCAGCAGCAAAGGTATGAAGAGGACTTGCTGAAGAAACGTGTCGAAATGATCGCGCTTCAGAATAAGATCGCAGTGCACTGGGCCCTGATATTTGTTTGCTCATCATTGTGGATGCTAATGCAATATTCGGATCTTGGATCATTCTGTGTTTTTCTCGGCTCGTTGCTGATCTACGTCATGCATGCCTTCGCTTCGCAGGGAAGGATCAATACCAAGGCATTCGTCGAGTGCTGGATGTTTGCAAAATTCATGGCTCATGCCTTGGTAACCCTCAGTGTGCTAAAGGAAACTGACTTAGTGCGCCTGGTGTCAGTGGAAAACTGCCTGGTAGTTTTAAGTCTTTTTGATTTCTCCATATTTTCCCCAAAAATTGGAAGGATGATCCGACTTCCATTTTTTTGCAGACGGCCCAGCCAGTTTACAGGAAAAACTTTGCCAAAGTGGGGTGCTCTTCTGTTCGGTTGCTTTTCTGGACTTGAGGGCCTCCTTGCCACCGCATGTGATCCAATCTCTGGTCTTTGCCTATAAGCACTGTGAGATTGCGGGCTTCGCGAATGTGACGCCCATGATGCTCTATGCCAACCTGGGTATGAATTTGTAGTATGGATTGGTGATTGCCTTTATGACCCGTGCCATGCGATCCTGTGTGGCTGCCAGAGGCGACTTGCGCGATGCCTCTTCGCTGATGCTGAGCTTTCAGACACTGGGTTATGACGGACGCACACACACACAAACACGGCAAGTTTTAGCATTTTTCGACGACGGATGGGTCTTTACACCAAGCATATCCTACTCAAAAGTCATTTTGCGCCATGCAGGCAATATAATTATATATATATAGATGTATGTACTGTATATGTATATATTTAACCAAACCGACTGCAAACTAGAAGCAAACCACCAAGGAAGGTTTTGCATGGAGTTTGTGATGGCGGCTTCGTTCTGCAAAGGCCCAGCTGCACCATTGGGGATGATGCTAGCAGCCTGGAACGCCTACTGAAGTCCAATAAGAAACTTTGCAGTAGCAACTTTCTGGACCTTTTCTTGGATGCCGACAGCCGTGAGAGCTTTCTGAAATTTATTGAGCAAGATACAGACACGACTGGTATGGTTGCAATTCCACATGCCTTGGGGGTCTCACTGCAAGGCTCTCATGGCCCGGTGTCCATAGATCTCTTCCATACAAAGATTCCAAAACACAGCACCATGGGGAGTGACTACAGTTTCTTGGATCCGTCGGGCGCGACTTGACAGTTGTGTGGTGAATGTTGCTTTCGTTATCGAAAATGAGTACATTCAATTGGCATTGATGAAAATAGCTTATGATGAACTGCTGTTTCGACGAAATCTTTGACATTGACTTTGACACGTCAAGAAAATACATTGGAAGATATCGAGAGCGGAGAAACACCATGCATCAATTGGTTGCCAATGTATTTTGCTAAATGGATGATGAAGCCAGAGGCAGCTGTGGCCCAAGATTGTTTACCAGGTTATCCTCCCAAAAATTGATGGTTTTTAAGATTTTTAGTTTTTTTGGTGACCTTCTGAAGTTCTTTGGTGCCTCAATCAATTTGTGAGCAGTTTGAGCCATTCCCTTCGAATTTTTGCTGGCAGATCAATGCCTTTGAGGACTTTTCAAATGGGGAGGTCTCCTCCAACTGATGCTTTCTTGGGGTAATCGCTGGGGTTCATCCTGAAACATTTTCTGAAGATGGCAGTTTTTCGGATGTTGGCAAAACGGGAGTTACTCCCAATAAATTTCCCCATGATACCCATGTTTGGTGCTGTTTTATGTGTCAATAGCTTTCAATAGCAACAAACCATAACAAACCCATATCAATGGTGATGAACATGTCTGGCATACTGACTCTTGGGCATAGTCATAGCCCATTCGCAGTTGCCAATCTTATTGGTTGATATTGGTTGTTAATTCTTGATACACCAGGAACATTCCCTGTTTCAAAGGGGCTACAACATGTATTACAACGCATATGTATTACACTGCATATGGACTCCCAGTAAGGGAACGATGCCTTTCACGATGAGGCCCCAATCTCATCCGCAACTCCGGAAAACTCGAAGCATAATGGGTAGTTACTAGTAGCTTAATCGCCCAGAAGTATCCAAATTTTGGATGTATCGCAATCACTGGTAGGTCTCGACCGTATTTTTCTAGGATCTAGGTAGGTATGGTCACATAAATCACCTAGGTTGGCGCATGAAACCATAGCCAGTAGGAGACCATCATTGGTATTCGGGCACCGGTGAGTTTGTTGCTTATTGTAGATGCATAAGATTGCAGGTCACATGTTGAAGGTAGCCACAACATCATCAGCACAGTAAGGGCCAATCAAAGGGATTTCTTCTTTCAAAGGGGGGGTTGAAATATGTTTGAAACTATAAATCAAGGGCCCTGCTTTGGAGGTTTGTTGGCCATGCGTGAAGATGCTGACCAATCGTCGCGTTCTGCTCCTCCTGATGCTTTGCATGGTTCCGGCCCCGTAACCATCGGAGACAGTGAGGCCGCCCGCACTGGCAGCAGCATGTCCGAGGCAGTGGAAGCATACGACGAATTGGCGGAAATGGCTTTGTTGCTGACGAACGCAACGGAATCCTTGGACATCAGGGAGGTACATCTGTCTTTTTGTCGCCAGTCGCACGCCCACAGTGGCATGCCCACCTTACGCAAATTTATTCGGCCAACGGACTGGCACCGAATTGAGACCATGATGGGCATCGTTACGAACCTTCCGCCTGCAGAGTTACAACAACGATGCTACTTTCGTCATCCCATGCTCTTTCGACTCCCAGGCAAATCTCGAAGCTATCTAAGGTGCAGAGAAACCTCTATCAGTCTGGCTGGCCGAAATGTGGCAGGTGTGCCCACACATTTTTGGATGCATCTTGCATCCTTTGATGATAGCCGGATCCGGAGGCCAAGAGAGCAAGACTTGGAAGGTATTCGTGAAGAGGAACCGATCGAATAGTTGCGGACTAGTGAGGACATAGCCGCACCTGACAAATTTGAAAGGCAGGAAAACGCCGCAATGCAGCCACCACGTAGGAGAAAACTGGCTTGAGGTCTGAGGAAGGTACAGGTACTGCATATAGATGTAATATTTTTAAGCCCAAAAGCAGGTTTAGGTGTGCCAAAGAGCAGCCAGATGTACCCATCTGGCTGCCACTGGGCACCCGTGGCCAAAATGTGACAAATGGATAATCCGATAATCCCATTCCTACCATTATCAAAATCTCACTATAGCGTTTATCACTATTATATACTGTTGTTATCATCACTATTTATTGAGGGATGTTGGGGATTGCAGATCGGAGAAGCATCGTACTTCTCGATGCCTTCAGCAAAGCCCAGGGGGCCCAGTGGCTCGAAAAATGTGCGCCTTCGAAAAAAGATGGTACCCTCTGGTAATTTGTTACAGTTAGCTATTGAAAATGGCACATTTAGTTCTCGTTGATTTACCTATTCAAGATGGGTGGATTTTCTAAAGCAAACTGTTAGTTTACCAGAGGGTAACAGATTTCAATCGATCCATCGACCTCCACGTCTCATGTCTTCATGGCTGAAAAGTCCCAACCCCCATCCGTATCGATGAAAATTGGATACCTAAAAGTGGCATGGTCACCTAAAATTAGGTACCTAAAAGTGTCTGGTCCATATTTGATTTTAGTTTCTTTAAAAATATTTTATTGATAATCCCCAAAAATGACCAGCAACTTTCCACCAGAAACCTAGGTGGTGGAGGACTCTACGTGAAGGATGGAGATTTCCACCACCTCGGCGGCAATGTCACGATGTTCAACAGCATTGCTGGCATCTATGGAGGCGGTGTCTACATGAACCGGGGAAAGTACCACCTGGCAGGCGCGATGCGGGGGTTCAACTGATAACGAGCCCCTGGAGGTACCAGGTACCATTCAATTTGGATGATGGGAATGTGGTGGGATCAATAGGAGTGAAGTATAGTGAACCCCCAAACGACCAATTCGCCCCCTCCCCCAACAGTGTAAGCTAATGGGGTCTTCAGCCCAGAATAGCTCCGGTGTGCACTGATGCAGGTGCCGGGTCAGGTTCAACGAGGTTCCGGAGAAGGTTCCGAAGGTTCCGGAGAAGGTCTGGGAGGCTTTGGTGCAGAGCCAGGTCACGTTCAAATGGAGAAGGTTGCGGAGAAGGGGTGGGTGGCTTTGGTGCAGCCAGGTCAGGTTCAACAGGGTTCCGAAGAAGGTTCCGGAGAAGGTTCCGGAGAAAGTGTGGGAGGGTTTGGTGTAGAGCCAGGTTGGGTTTAACAGGGTTCCGGAGAAGGTTTCGGAGAAGGCCGAAGAAGGTTCCGGGAGGCTTTGGTGCAGAGCCAGGTCAGGTTCAACAGGGTTCCGGAGAATGTTCCGGAGAAGGTCTGGGAGGCTTTGGTGCAGAGCCAGGTCAGGTTCAACAGGATTTGTGTCCATTTAACTCACGAAACCATAGCTGAGGTGTTGCCAGCGCTTGGCTTGGCAGCACGATTCCGAACATCTTGTAAAGATAAAACGTTGCGGCTGTTGGGGATACCACCGAAGCTTATTTTGTTTTTTTTGTTCTTCTGGGGGGTTAGTGATTGGATCGAGAATTGCTTGACGTTTTGCAAGGGCATGAACACATCTTCCAGGGAATGCATTGCTCCAACCACAGCCCCAAAAACGTAGCAAATTTGTGGGTTGAGGTTCCACATTAGCAACTTTTTGTTGCTTTTCTCTAGGCCGTACATGGCCTTACCTGGCCTTCTTTCTCCCTATGGTTGCCGCGCCGTCGTCCCAGCAAGGCTACCTTCGCTTCGAGAACTGCTTCGCGACCAGCGCCGGGGGAGGTCTCCAGGCGCGGAATTTCCAGAGGAAAAACTTTGGCGCCTTCAACCAGACGCCCAGTGGATCTTTGACTCAATGCTGGGGGGGTTGGATGCTGGGTGATGTGGGTGATGCGGGTGTTGCGGGGTGATGTGGGTAATGTGCATGCTTTGGATGTGTTGCAAATGTTGCAAGATTTGTTTCGCACACTGATGGACAATGACCTGAGGATAGCTCCTAATGTGGTGCTGAGGTGTGTTGGAAGCAAAGAACTGCACCGCGGGCTTGCAGTACGGTGAAGGTGGGGATGAACATGTCCTGAGTGAAGGAGTTGTTAGTGGTTAAGCTTAAGCCCTTGGGAACCAACATGAACACCCAGCAACTGCTGCCCAGAATCCAACAGGAAAATCATCTAAACAAACCCCTTTATTGGGGGTTCACACGCAGTTGCTTCAAGAGACAACTCGAGAAATTCAGCACTCAATGCAGGTGGGGTGATGGCCACTCAAGATAGCATCGTCGCTGGGAGGGTGCTGGTGGATGGCTGTAGAGGCTCCACTGCAGGCTGCTTCGAGGCCAAACGCGCAACCTGGTTCAAAAATCATCCAACCACTTGGTGCTTTGAAGGGAAATCAGTGGGCTGTGGGCTCTGTATCTGGTTGGTGGCTTGGAACATTTTTTTTGCTTCCATATTTTGGGAATAATAATCCCAACTGACTAACTCATATTTTTCAGAGGGGTGGCTCAACCACCAACCAGCTGTTGTCGAAGGTTACCCGTTCATTTTTTTCTGACATGCTCTGTGTTCGGACCAGTGGAGATCTGGGAATGGGTCATCCCATGGAATGGTCGACATTGGGCCCATCTATGCATCCTCGTGAGTTCACATTCCGGTAACAAGTGGGGTATATCAATATCCCGCAAATAAGGGGCTGATTACGATGTCATAATTGCCGACTTGCTCCCCTGGGATCCCCAGCTTTTTCTGCCAACACGGGATCGAAAACTCAGCTCTTGGACATCAAATCCACCGGCTCTGTGGTGCTCCGCAACTGTAGAGCCGAAAACTACGGAGGAGTTGGCAGATTCTCCTGTTTTGCTGCTGGGACAGGGGTCCAGAAATGTGAGACACGTCCGGGTTTGAAGATGATTTGAATGGTTGAGATGATATCTGCTATCCCCATCAGCTGGGTGAAATTCGAGTGTGACATTGTTCCCTGTGAGATGCTGGGCAAAAAGGGCATGACCCAGCCGCGAGCCGCGAGCTGACCCATGGCAGGAGCCTTCATGGGAACTGCCGCGGCAGTGCGGGGCAAGTTAGATGTCATCAACTGCTCTGCGTCCGTGGGTGGTACCATCTATGCAGTTCGAAGGTGAGGGATGGGGTCGTGGAAAGTGTAGCGGTGTGCACAAAGGCAGTTTTAATTCTTGACTTCGAAGGCTTTATGAGTCGAGTTGAGTGATTAGTGCTGTCCTCTGACTTCAGATTCAAAAACATGGTCCCCACCCAAATTACCAAAAACGAAAGGACCACTTGAAGATCAACTTCAAACGCTTAAGTTTGCCTCCACATTATCATTGTGTCATGATCTTCGATGATCAGGTCTTGATATGTTTTGAATATGTTTTGGTGACTCGGTGACCCAGCTGCAGGCTGTTTTTTGCGGAGGGGTCCCTGGTGCGCATTGAGAACAGCTCGGCGGCGACACAGGGTGGAGCCATTTGGGCCGGAGTCATCAGCCAGGACGCACGGAGGGATCGACAGGAGATGACGATGATGACGTAAGATGTGTACACTGATGTACACTGTATACACAATGCAGATTGTAATGTAGTGGTATGGTATGGGTTGTGGTTTTGTTTATGGTATTTGTTTATGCTGACGGACTTTTTACCGTCCAGCAAAACGCATAGATTTTGATGGGGTGGGGTGGGGTGGGGCAATAACGTTCATTGGCACTTACACACATACGTGATGCTACGCCACTGCCCGTTCTTCTGCAACTTCCACACATACGTGATGCTACGCCACTGCACGTTCTTCTGCAACTTCCACACATACGTGATGCTACGCCACTGCACGTTCTTCTGCAACTTCCACACATACGTGATGCTACGCTGGGGTGGGGTGGGGTGGGATGTTAACGTTCATTGGCACTTACACACATACGTGATGCTACGCCACCGCACGTTCATCTGCAACTTCCACACATACGTGATGCTACGCCACTGCATGTTCTTGTGCAACTTCCACACATACGTGGCGCTACGCTGGGGTGGGGTGGGGTGGGATGTTAACGTTCATTGGCACTTCCACACATACGTGATGCTACGCCACTGCACGTTCTTCTGCAACTTCCACACATACGTGATGCTACGCTGGGGTGGTTGTATATATATATATATTTACATATAGTAT
>Ga0126342_10000906_pt1 | contig 37606 bp, 19 predicted proteins | sample Cyp1metagenome_FD_92528 | JGI IMG/M metagenome (GOLD analysis project Ga0126342, IMG submission 92528) | Coral microbial communities from Lord Howe Island, Old Settlement Bay, Australia - Cyphastrea 1 metagenome | ecosystem: Host-associated > Invertebrates > Cnidaria > Coral ... | reverse complement strand
CAGGAACCTAAATTGGAGGTACCTACCATATATAAGGCCTATATAAGGCCTATGTAAGGGAATATCCCCACAAAATATGGCCTTATATGGTACAGTACCTCCATTTTAGGATCCTGAAATTCCATTGAATATAGTGGGAATGAATGGGAATACCATCCGTCAGTCAAACATAGTTTTCTGGAACTTGCCCATTGAGTTCGATTTTCGCAGCAATAAACCTTCATTTAGTTCGAACATTTCCCGGCCATGTTTGATGACACGGGAGGGTGGAAGCGCCAATGTCCGTTGGATTTGGGTTTGTGGTAGATATGTCGAAGTACATCATCATCGGGGTGATGTAAACCAACAGGATGGGTCGTTTTTGAAAACATCGACTACGCAGCAAGGGAATGGCCAAGTGACGTGAAAAAACAACATGTCAGAACCCCATTCATAGTACCCTCTGGTAAACTAACATAGCTATGGAAAATCACCATTTTTAATGGGTAAATCCACTATAGATGGCCATTTTCAATAGCTATGTTAGTTTACCAGAGGGTAGTGGCAACTATATGAGGGCTATGGCTATATCCCATACATCCAGCTGGCTTACTTCAGATTAGTTGGAGATGTTCTATTCACCGGAGCTGGGAGCTAACCAGTCGTCACGTTCCTCATGCCATAGGGACTATCTTCCAAGATCTGGGGACATCCTATTTAGGGCCATGGAATGAGCGGCGATCAGTGACCCCCAAAAAATATAACTGGAGAAATAGAACATTCCAAGATCAGATCACTGGTTGGTGGTTTCAAACATTTTTTTTCCATTTCATATATGGGATGTCATCCTTCCCATTGACGAACTCATATTTTTCAGAGGGGTAGGTCAACCACCAACCAGATCAGATATATAGTAATGGTTGATATAATATGATATAATAGTGGTTAACCATATATGAACCATATATGAACCATATATTAACCATATATTAACCATATATTAACCATATATTAACCATATATTAACCATATATTAACCATATTTATTAATCATCATTAATCTATGGTAAACTAACCACCATGGATTTTCCATTAAAAGATGATCATTTGCCCATTTATAGATGGTTTACCTATTAAAAATGTTGCTTAACCAACCAGATCAGATAAGCAAATCCAGAACCCTGACGCAGCAAGCGAGGCCTTCGATGTGCCGGCGGAGTATCTGCCGGGTGAGGGCCTGGCGTTTCGACAGAAGACCTCCGCAGTGCCTGGGAAAAACGGGCGGCCCCAACGGGGCACGTGGAGATGCGGCCCTTGGAAAACGGTGAAGAACGGTGTTACCCTCTGGTAAACATGACATAACTATTGAAAATCACCATTTTTAATGGGGAAATCAACTATAAATGGCTATTTTCAATAGCTATGTAACAAATTACCAGAGGGTAACATGCTTGAAAGCCCATGGAACATGGAGATGGAACATGGAGATTTCACCAGATTTGAAAGCCCATGGATGATTTCGGGTATCTATATGTACCCATCCCCGGTTGACAGAAACGTCCGATGATATGATCTGGGATGGCAGTCTCTTCCAGTCATGGGGCCGGCCTAAGATCCAGGATTTCCATGAAAATTTCCATGGGAATCAATGGCTTTCTCCGGACATGAGTTAGATTTAATTCTGGATTATTCTTATCTATTTTGGGGTGATTGGAGGGTAATTCCCAGAACAGTTTCCCTTGATATCACCATCATACTGATGGTTTTCCCATGATTTGCAAATATTTGCAATATTTATGAATGATTTACCACTATATATTCCATATTATCCCCGAAAAGAAGCACCCGGTGTTCGATTTTTGTCAGTGCTAAACCATTCTCAAACTTCAGAGCCTCAACCCGGTTATCCTCAGCTGAGAGGTGCTTGACCTGTTCAATGAGAAGGATCTACAGACGCCTGGTCGCAGGGTATAAGATTACATAAGGTTGGGAGATTCATAGGGGCTTACCCTCTGGTTATGTCAAAATAGCTATTGAAAATGGTCATTTATAGTGAGTTTTCCCATTAAAACAGGTGACTTTCCATACTTATGTTAGTTTACCAGAGGGTAATGTTGGTCAAGAATGATCTTATCATTATTAATAAATTAACCATGTTGGTTACTAATGGCTTAATATTGGTCAATCATTTGGGATCTATTTCATGGCATACTTCAAAGATGAAGCAAAATTGTGATGGAAATCACCAGTAAGTAGTGAGATGTTCAGGTGATCGCTGAAGAACTGGGCCGTGCAGCAAAACTGGGGGGGAAGCAGCTTGGGATCAATCACTAAAGTATACCAAAGTACTAAATGGCGAATATGAAACATCCCCAGCTGTGATTCTTCTCCGGTTCCTATCTGATCTATCTGGGGTCTTATTAGCTGGTTGCCAAGATTCATAGATTCGTTCCATTTGATGAAGCCAAGTTTGGCAGATGTTCTTTTCACCTGAATTCTCGTAAAACGGCCAGATCCCAGAAAAAGCACGTTTAGTTTTGCAGTAAGAATGATAATTAACAACAATAATAACAATGCTTATTGCTAGTACTACTTATCATGATCGTTATCATTATTAAGACATACTAAGACCATCATTATTGCCAAATACCGTGAAATATGCAGCAGGAGGTTTGGGTGACACACGAAAGGATCGGCAACCTCATGAGCTCTGGACGTCCAGGAGGATCCTGATGTGGGTCTTCATTCCAGTCAGTAGCTGGTTTATGAAGAATCTCCTAGCTTAATTACTGATCCCCATATCATGGGTCACAGTTTATTTTCATACATACGATTGTATACGCACATATGATCCAATATATATATAGATAGATAGATAGATAGATAGATAATAGATGTATCTGCATATGCATGAAAATCTCATTGTCCAAATGTCAAGACGAGTTTTGTTGCGGCTGCCACTCTGAGGAAGCTCTTGGAGCGGAAGGTCACGGGTTTCATGGAGCTTCTTGGTGCGACCATGCCCGGGTAATGGGAAGATGGAGGAAATCCATGGGATTTTACAGGATTTTATATGTTGATGGATGTTGCATATCTGATTTTATAGGATTTCATTAGCATAGTATAGGAAGTTCGTGGGATTTACGACTAATATAAGCGAGATTGGTTATAGTAAAGCAATCCCTTCAACTGTTCGTATGAAACACCCCGCAGAAACCCTGGTGGAAGGAGGGAATGAAACCACATATTTGGGAAATACAGACTGGGGGTGTAGCTAATCTTAAGAGGATGGGATTCTTCATAGGTTTATTTGTGGCTTATACCATGATACAACCATTATCTCATAGAATCAAACAATGGCCGATTAAAACCACATTGTTGTTGTTGATTAAATGCTGTTTTTTTTTGGTTGTTGGTTAAATTCGTATCCTTTAACATCAAAACAAACCATATATGAATTAATCATGATTATACCAGCCACAACAACGGGGACCAAAATCTAGGAATAACCCATTCAATATTTTTTGTAGCAACTTGGCTAGACAAGTGGGGCACGACATTGTTGTATGTACTGTATATCTCCCCCAGGGTCATATACGCATATACCACTATTGTGGGATAATATCCCCATAAATCCTCATTACATAGTCATACAATATGTGTTGGGAGCCATAAATTTGCGAAATCCAGCGCTTGATTCCCATCTTATGCCCCCGTTATATGGGTAGATAAATCAAGCCACTCTTGGGGGAATGTTTTTGGTGGCCATGACGAAGGCTTAACACCACAAGCTAGCAGGGTTATAACATGGTGTAACCTAGTTCTAGGTCAGAGAAACCACTTAAACCTAAAGATCACATGGGTTCCTAAGCAGATACAAAATGGTGCCCCAAGAATTGTAGGTTGGATTATACACCCCGCAAACATCTGCTATCTATAGAATTATATTTGCCATAAACCATAGGGTCCTCCAAGTGAAACGTGTTATTCTATCCCCATTCTATCTTTAGTTTCCATTCCACTCAATGGTTCCAAGTGAATTCCAAATATAGACATATTATTATTAGCGATTCTTAAAGGTGAAAGGTCAAACCGAAGCGCGAAGCCTAATCCAATTAACTGGGGTCATAGTTTTCCTAGACCCTACCCTCTGGTAATTTAACATAGCTATGGAAAATCACTAATTTAATGGGAAAATCCACTATTTCTATGGCTATTTTCAATAGCTATGTTAGTTTTCCTAGACCCTATAGCGTATAGGTTCTTATTTTAGATATAATATTCCAACTTCGCTATCCGTTGAAAGACCTTGGAGGAGCTTGATATCCCTGCGAAACCCTGACATGGAGGTACTGTACCATATAAAATCATATATATCTTTGGGGCATATTTCCTTAACCTAGCCCAAAAAAAAGGGCCGTTAACAAAATGGTAGGTACCTAAATGGTAGGTCCCTCCAATTTAGAAGTGATCAATGGATTCGCCTAATGGAAAATCTACCGCTTAAACAGTTAAACCATAGATTTTCCCATGAAATATGGGGGTTTCCGAGGGTTTCCTGTAATTTTTCCAACCAATCCATGTGGCCCCATTGACCTCGTCGTTTGTCGCCGAGGTTCTACAGTCCCAGCTGTGGCGCCTGCAAGAAGTTCGCCCCCAGCTACGAAAGCGCGGCCCGCAAGGCTGAGACCTTCACGCTGGCGCGCATGGCGCCTGGGACGGCTGGCGGTTGTGCAGATGGGGGGCTGTTGTCTTGCAAAATGGGATGTGAAGTGGTGTAACTGAAGTAGAATATTCTGCTGCATTTATGTATATAGTGTATATATAATTATAATTATATATATAATTATATATATAATTTATTTACATATATATGATTATATGTATGTATTTATGCATCATGCGCGTGATTCACCTACAATCTAAAAACTATGGAGATATAGCTAGCATAAGCCCTAGAATTTGCCAATCATGCAAATCAACTAAGCCAACAAACAGGGGCACCACATATCTCTCATTATATCCTAGTTGCTTAAGTTTTGTATCCCATTAGATCCACTCCTATCCCATCATTCCCATCAATGAAAATAACCCAAATCTGATCTTTTGATTTGGTGAAATCCCGGGGTACAACCTGATAGCCTCTGGTTATGTCAAAATAGCTATTGAAAATGACCCAGTCGAAATAGTGGATTTTCCCATGAAAAATGGTGGATCTTTCCATAGTTTTTTGTATGTTTACCAGAGGGTAACCACCAATCTTACAAGCAGATGGGGATTCCATTCTCATCCTCTCCGATCCATTGGGGGCTGAGGATTGCTCCACGGCAGAAGGCGAGAGGTCCTGCAACAAACATGGCGTTGCGACTTGGGACGAAGGGCCTGGCCCAACGACGGGTAAAAGTTGAAAAAACAAAAAAAGGGTTGTAGTACCCCCCCAAATGATAAGGTGATTTATAAGGCAAATATATTGTAAGTATCATCATTGGCCACTCTTGTTTGATGCCTTTTCTTTTTGTTTACTTTTCGACATCTTTCTAGAAGCTGCTTGAACTATGGTGCCATTGGATGGAGGAACATCAGGTGCCCTGCAAAAGAAAACCAACTCTTGGCTGAGTATTTTCAAGACAGGTCACTACCCTCTGGTAAACAAACGTAGCTATAGAAAATCACCATTCTGAATAGGCTAATCAACTATAAATGGGGTATTTTCAATAGCTATGTTAAATTCCCAGAGGGTAGCCATGATAACCCCAAGATGATTGGGACCTCTGATTTTTACGTCTTGAGACCCTCATGAATAGTGAAACTGTGGCAGATCCAGGCTGGTGATTTACAGTAGATGAAAAACTCAAACCTTCCAGCTATCCCATGTTCGATGACCGGACTTTAATATGGGAATGGGCCAAAATTGTCCTCTCAAACTATATAGAATAACTATCATTGATCCATATTTGTCGGTCCATTGAATAACTTCATCCATAGCCATACCGGGTTGTCTCCAAAATTGGAACGCTAAAAAACGGCATGGTGCATCATGTTCTCTAAACAGTTTCATTTTTGTGCTACTTTGTTGTCAGTTGTTCTTCTGACATCTTCGGAGAAGCCCATTCAGTCATATTCAGTCATATTCAGTCTACTTTTAGTTTTTGGGCCCATTTGACTGGGAATTTCTTCTCTTACACGCTAAATTGTTCCAGCCAAGGACAAATATCCCACAGTGCTCTACATGGCCAATGGTCGTTTGGAGAAGAGCCTCGGAGACGGGGTGGTGGAAAATGGTGGGGATGCCATCACATTTAAATGGGAACAGATTTGATGCCAAAAAGTCGTGATGAATCACTGGTGAGTTGAATCAATTTAAGGGATTGTCAGCCACAACATTGCTTCATTCATCCGGTCACATATATCCACATCATTCCCGCAAATCAGCATTGGTCATATCCTTTTTTACATGATTTCCACCTTGATCACCTATCTTGTAAGTAGCAGTTCCATCCGAAGAAGTCAAGTCTGGAAACGCCTTGGACTTGGCCCGCTTAATTCGGTGAACTATGGTGAACTCAGTGAGATGTCCAGACTAACTGGCCGAACATGGCCTAACTTTCAATAGATCCATGTTAGCAGTTGAACAATCCCTGAAAAATGAACATCAAATCACCAGCTTTCAGGATTTTGATGGATTTTGGGACCCGGAATCTCAATGAATCTCAATGAATCTCAGGTATCCGGGAGGCCCCGGCAGGGACCAGCTGCTGGAATTCTTGGAGGCGCAGAGCTCTCCGCTGGTGGAGGAAGTGCAAACTCTCGAGGCGCTGGAGATGGGTTGAGGGATTAGCTCGGATATTGAGCTTTTTTGTAATCGTTAATGGTTACCCTCTGGTAAACTAACATAACTATTGAAAATAACATTTTTTTATGGGAAAACTCACTATAAATTGTGATGTTCCATAGTTATGTTAAATTACCAGAGGGTATAACACCAAACAATCATTGAACAATCAGGGGATTATGATGGTTTAATGATTGTTGATGATGATTATTGGTTAATAGTTGTGATTCATGGAATATACCTTCCAGTAATCAAACATGGCTTGCTGCCATTTAGTTCGATGATCTTCCCAGCTATAAACCTCAATTTTTCCGCCGGGGTTTTACGGTTTCCCACTGCCAGGCCAGCTTTGATTACTGGAGGGTAGCCCGTTTTTTTTTTAAAAAAATATCGATTGAACAATTGATTATTAATTATTAATGATTCTTACTAGTCATTGTCAATAAAACATGCCTCAATGATCCTCAATGTTTAGGGAAAATGGATGTTTTATCGGTATTTCATCGACTTGTTGAGCAGTAAAGTCCAGCTATGCGCTTTGTCCTCTGGCCCATCTAAGTAGGCCTGGAAGATGCACTTTCAAACGGCGGCCTGGGCGAAGAACTGATACTTTGTTGTGGATTCCGAGAAATAACTTGGGTTATACCGTACATCGTCATATACCCTTCAACTATATGGACTATGAACAAGTAGGTTTGTAATATAAATAATCTTGGTAGAATTTGATTGGGTTCTTTTTTCGCACTCGTTCTTCATCATTTTTCAACATCATCCCATCAAATCAATTGGGGTTCCAGGATCCTAAAATGGAGGTACTGTACCATATAAGGCCATATTTTGTGGGGATATTCCCTTACATAGGCCTTACATAGGCCTTACATAGGCCTTATATATGGTAGGTACCTCCATTTTAGGATCCTGAAATTCCCATTGATCAAATACCCCTCAGATGCTTCTTGTTATCCCCACCAAGTGGGGTGCAGTTACAGTCAAAAGTGGGAAAACACATTGGTATATATAGAGAAGGCGATGGACAGATATATTAATATATAGGGCTTATGTCATGTTATATCCCAACTGATGCGGGTTAAAATCCCATGGTGGAAAACCCCTGTTATAACAGCCCCAACTGCACCCCCTGTCATAACACATATGACAAACAACCCAACTGCACCCCCAAGTTGTTGAAAAACGCATATATATATAGGTAAAAGTATAATGGCCTTATAACCATGAACACATCCCTGTAGGGTGCTTGTTACTTTATCCCCATGCTATTCCAGAAGTGGATGGACCCTGTAGGTAGCCCGAGCCCTTGCCGTCACGAAGCCGGTGCTGCTGTGGTCCGGGGCAGAGACCTTCAGCGAAGTTCTGGAGGCAGACGTCGGTGCGACTTCTGCGATATGATGCCACAGCCACACCGGAAAAATAATGACTTAATGGACTTTGATGGGATTTCACGAGGGCTTGTGATGATCATAACATATCATAACTATTAGCTATAGTTTTTCCTATATCCAAATGGCATCCCCCAGGGGTTCCCACATGGCAAGAATTCGGCCACCAATTGGAAGCTTAACTTGGGATGCATTCCACTGTGCACAAGAACATGTGGCTGGAAATAGCTGGAAAACTCTGCAGTTTCACTGCTTTAGCCTGAAGCAAAGGCCGCCAGGAACACAGCTGTGAAACGATCGACCCTCCAAAGGATGGCTGATGGTTTCAAATCAATTTGGATAACCAGAGTTGATTGGGAGATCCAAAAATTGATCGACACTCTAAAATGATCGATACTCCAATAATGGATGACAGTATGTGCAACTCTTGGGATAACCAGAGCTGCTTGGTAGAGTACACATCACTCGCCCAGCCTGGGATGTCTCCGGCATACTCGGCCATGGCCACAACCCCAGGCTACAAACGTCTTTGAGACGGAAGTGGGATGCTCTCCCAAACCAAAAGAACATAGTGTCCATGATATCCTTGGTATATCCCAGTATATCCCATGATATGGGGATGGGTCAAAACCCTGGTACCTAGTGAACCCCAAAATAGCTGGTAAATGGATGTTCATCCCACTAAAAATGTACCCTCTAGTAAACTAACATAGCTATGGAAAATCACCATCCTGAATAGGTAAATCAACTATAAATGGGCCATTTTCAATAGCTATGTTAAATTACCAGAGGGTATCAATAGGTATTGACCCATACCCATATCATAGATATCCCATATTCTCCACTATTTTCATTGGTTTATACTTCATCCTTCATCCCAGTGCCCAACTGTGTCCAGGTGGCGGAGTCCTTTAGACAACAGGTCGCCCAGCTGGAAGCGGGAGGGATGTTCTTGATCAAGACGTGTACATAGCGATTGAAAATGGTCATTTATAGAATTTGTAGTTGATTTACCCATGAAAAATGCTGATTTTCCATAGTTATGTAAACGTTTACCAGTGGGTAATGTGGTAAATTCAATTTCATAAATCATCCCGAAAATCATCAGCAATGGGCTTTATAAACCATCCACAAAGGGTACATTGGGTTTCCCACATGAAAATCAACATGATGTACTGGATGTAGATCTCAAAGCTCCATTAGATCATTGGAACATATTGGAAGGGTGTTCTTTATCAGCCATCAATTGGGATTACAATGGGATATTACCCTATGGTAAATAAACATAGACCCTGAAAATGACCAATTTTTAGTGGAAACTAATCTTCCAACCCCTATCTGCCAGGGTCTATGTTAATTTACTGGAGGGTAATGGAATGTAATGGCCGTAGTGGAATATACTTATAATGGACAATTTGTGGTGCCCATTGGTGCCCGAAAAAAGTGTTTGCCGAGTTGCTGGGCACATACCTGGGCAATTTTTTGTTGGGGTTTATGGTGGATGTGTCAAAACTAGTGGGGCTAACATAAGCCAAGAATCATTTCACTGAGGGCTATCACGGCACCGCATTGTAGGGATGGATCATCCAGTATCGTCCAATATTCCAATCATTGAATGTGGGTGGCTGAGCTCAGACCGGAAGCTGCGCTGAGGGGTCCCAGTCTCCCAAGGGACTGGTTTGGGATTGACATGTATTAGATCTACCGTATCTACCCTTTGATCATCTAACAAAAAACTCTGGAACACCATTTTCTTAAATGTAAATCAGATAAACCCAGTGATACCATCTGGTTATTTAACAGTTTGCCGTGGACAATCACCACCCATTTTTAAGAACCGTAAACCATCTATTTCGATTAGGGCCATCTATACCATGGCGAACTGTTAGTCATAACCAGAGGGTAAATGAAGTGATTTCCATGCACCATCTATAGCCATAGCGGTGACGATTCGGGCTCCAGGTGAAGGTCGCCAAGGTCGCCAAAGCGTTGGAGGCCGGCTGCCACTTCTGCGTGAAAGCAGAAAGGCAGATTACCCGATTAGGTAAAGTAACATATTAATATCATATAGCCATAGAAAATGGTCAGTTTTTTACAGTACATATACAACATTGTTTCGGCTTATGTGAGCAAAATTTGCCATTTACAGATGATTCATTTATTTTCCATAGCAAAGTCTTAGTTTACCAGAAAATCTTGCAGTCAGCCATGTTTGTCTTCGTGAACTATGGGTGTTTCCTGTAGGATTTTCCATATTATAGCTCTTAATATTTAATGACATTTTCGAACGAAGAGGATAAAGAGGCACGACATCATGTTACACCCAGGATACAGGAAGGCATGACATAGCCCCCGAGAAGCACTATCTCCTCTTTAGAGGAATGTAGGCGTTCAACCCACTATTTCGCTGGGTCTGTGTTATTTTGGGGAACGGCAGTTTGAATGTAGTTTGTCCATCTACTGCATTTGTTTGTTTAAACATGTTTAAACTATTGAATGCCATTGATATATCTATGCTACATAATCTGGCTGCATGTAGATATGCTGTAGATATTGTATACTTATCCTGAAATATATAAATTAATAGGGAGATGGACTGCCCATGGATCTCTCCAAATGATGAATCTAAATCTCATTTAACCAATAGCAAAAAAGAAACGAATGTGCTGGGCTCCCTCAAAAAAGATGCAGTCTTGTGGCTGTGGCATTTTACTCTCCGTAATTGAACGTAGCTGACATAGCCATGGAAAACAGTCATGTTTTATCTCTGCGTTAAAGTGCCAGGTGGTATGGTTTGTTGCTGTTGCCTGAGATGATCCATCCGGTCACAATCAGATCCAAGTATATAGAGTCGAATATAGAGGTCACCAATCTTCGGAAATCAAGGTCGAGATTCCAGGGAGTCATGTATGTTCTTCTGCTGGTGTTAGTGCTTGGAACTTGAGTATATCATGATGCATCCCAGAAATTGGCAACTACTTCAAATTTCAATACATTTCAATAGAGCTTATAGCAAGCCCAAAGCGGTGCGGAAAAGTGTGCAAAAATGACCACGATTTTTTAGTTCACTGGATGAACTCAAGCCACTTTCAAAGCCAGGAAATCGAAAAGGAAAAGTATTGCACTTTGACCCCCTAGCTTTGTTGGGGGCGTTGTTTGACAATACCACCGTCATCGGCGAATCATGGGATATCCCATCCATTCAGAGAAAAACCATCTGCAGCCATGCCTTCCCCAACGCCATGGATTGGTTAGCCAAAAGAGTTCAGGGGACTGGTGATGAACCAGCTATTCACAGCAGTGCATGTCCTTTCTTGGATGGATTAAACATTGCCTGGCGAAACGGTCATGCTTATATACCATCTGGTTATTTAACATAGCCATGGACAATCCCTTATAAATGGAGGTTTTAATGGGAAAATCATCTATAAATGGGCCATTTTCAATAGCTATGTTAAATAAACAAAGGGTAAGTTATTCTGTTCAGCATTTGTTCTTGTTCCTGTGGGTAAATGGCGGAATCTGTGAATGTTTACAATGTTTTACGTCCTGCCATATCCTGCCAAAGTAAGTCATGGCAGGTGGTTTCAACCCACATAGACATATGATTTTCATTGATTTTCCCACTATCCAACATTAAACATATGAAAACCATACATAATCATTATATTATCTTGGCTAACTCCCTTGCAATTCTCAGAATTGGTTTCTAGGAAAAGGTGCAGGACACCCCCAGATTTCATGCAATGAGATGCCAGGAACCCGAAAACCTGCGGCTGATCTGGCCACGCTCGAGCGGCAAGAGTGACGTTTTGCCACTGGGCCGATGATCACTGGAGTTTCAGGTTGCCGGGTTTACACGATGGTCATCCTTGAGATGCGAAATTGTGTAGTGTATTCATTTATGTTCTGTATAGGAGTATGTGCATTAATATGTATATATAATTATATATAGGCACGGGTACATCTAAAAGAAACTCTCCCTTTCTCTCTCTCTCTCTATATAGTATATATCATTATATATCTATGCAAATGTGTGCGTGTGTGTTGGTGTGCTCATGTGAATACATAGACTGATTATATGCTGAGCATCTCAGATTGGGGACGATGATCCAGATGGATCCAGGTTCAGCATCTTATTTGGATCCTATCTTTGCGATCATGGACTCGTCGAACTGCGAGAAAATCATGGCAAATTGGGATGGGTCATGATGGGATCGTCTTATACTTTAGCATACTTTAGCATGCTTTGCCCAGATCATGACAGTAAGTAGCTCCTTACGGTGTAATTTTACAGTGCGGGGCAAATAAACATCACGTTCTTGTGGTTAACCATTGATTGATCCACACAGTAAGTGATGTCTACTACGTACTGCTTTGTGTAGGCTTCTGTTTTGCAATTTTAATGTTGTTTACAACCACTTGCAATGCTTCTAAACCCCAGTAGCACTATGATTTTAGAGGTGGTTTTGCAAGGTAAACCTTGCCGGAATGAGGTACGATCAGACTGGCAAGTTTTCCAAAGCCTCTCCACAGCATTGGCTGCCGGTTGAAATACATGCTGCACGAAGGATTCCACAGGTAACCTCCCAACCTAGCTATGGACAATGGCTGATAGAATGGATGATTCAGCCACTAAAAATGTTGATTTTCCATGGCTATGTTCGTTTACTGGAGGGTACTTACTACTTACTGGGATGAAGATTCAAGTACGGATCTGGGGCATTCTTCCCACAAGCACATGAACAATAATGAACACAGGGAAGACCCACCAGTTGTAATTTGTATATCAGTATTTTGTTTTCCGGGAAACGGGTTTTCTACAATGTCAACCCCCGGATTTTTATTCAACCCCAGGCTGTCGGCATTGGGGGATATCATTTTAGCAGCAAATGGCATAAGTTTTCGAGGGGCTGGCGCCTAGATTGTTGTAATTAATCAACAAGGGTCAACATCAAAATTCACGTGAGGCTGGCGTTATAGATAAATGAATATAAATGACGCATGTATAGACGTATGTAGACACATTTATTGATGGTTTACCAAGATTCTTTTAGGCTGTATAGCCGTCAGCAGAGCGAAAGGATTATAGAAATTATAGACTGCTTAATTAATATTTGATTATATAGTCATTCCATCCCATTGAATTTTGGAGGGTGAGTTCCCCTTTTGCATTTTCGGTGGGACAAAAAACCCTGTTTCCAGATGGTTTGATCATGCTTTTTGTTGGGCGGGCACCGCACCAGGATGGTATGATTGAAGGAACGTTTAATTTAAGGTGCACTTTATAATCGTCACCTCAGAACCTATGGTTAGATCATTACCACGAGGGGCCAACACATTGCTGTTCTTTTCCGATCTAGCCAATTTGACTCTTAAAAAAAGGTACCTTTTTGGCGTTTTTGGGGCTTTTTGGCTTTTTCGTTACAGCAATTGGTCCACACCAGGATGAACTTTCGCTTTGGCTCGCAGAGCAATTGGTGCGCTCTGCACCAATTCCAGCAGCATCTCGGAGAGTTCAGGATCCTGGTGCGGAGATTCCGCAGGAAGTTGATGAATGCTTCGCAAGGCCATTTTGTAGATGGAAAAAGTTGGGAAATGGATGGGAAATGTATGAAGATGATGGACATGAGCATGATTATTAGCCGCAGAATTGCATTTTTGGGGGAACAATAAGGTTTCAAAACATTGGATAACATATGGTACAGTGTCATTTTTTTGGCCAAACAAAGCCATACAATCAAACAATATATTATGTTCCAACTGTTTTTGCTTTTTTTCAGGCATACTTGGGATGATTGGCTGAGATGACCAGGATTTTTTTGTGATGGGTGAAAGCCACCAAGCAGATAGAAGCACCATTTTTTTTGGATAGGAAATGTGGATAATGTGGGATTTTTAAAACATAATTGAATTAAGATCCTGGAGAAACATCTTCAACATGTTTCTGTTTGTTGATTTTGTTGAGGATCTATTGCGAAGCAACATGGGTAACGTATCAAACGAAATGGGATTTGATCAACAAACTTGCGGTTTTACTGAATGTGTAAGGCATTCATGGAGTAATAACTTGTTTGCAGGGTACTTTTATTGCTAGGGTGCGTTCTCCACTCAATACTGAGGATACACGTGAAAATTAGCTTTGAGATACACAGCGATACAAACAAAACACATGATTTTGAATGTGGTGCGTTTGGATGAGAGCGCGGTGGAGTTTTTCAACAGGCGATCCTGTTTGATATCTTGGCGCCCGGGTGATAGGACTGATAGAATCACGGAATTCTTGGCGTGCCTTCCACGTGAGCCACTGATGTTTTTTGTGAGTGATACATGTCGATAGCAGGTGCACCTGTGAGAGCATCCTAGGGCTACCATCCCTTACCGATCCCGGCCTGTCTAGACCATCCTACAGCCACATCTACCCACTGTGTTCCAACATGGCATTCTGGTGAATCCGTCTACCAGGTATACCAGCGAATCATATCAGATTCCTGCAGGGGTAACCACTAATTTTCTGGGTATTTCAGATGAACAATGTTCATCACAAGTAGGAATATCGGCATCACAGAAGGGCTATTGTACTAAGAGTTATGCTGGTCTAGGTTGACCTGGCCGGTTCTAAGACATGTTTTTGGGTGCTTAACCCATGTCATTTTTCACAAATCAGACTGGACTTGACATGGTTCCAGCCCTCCATAAGTTCAGATGATATACTGTAACCCCTATAAAGTGGCCATACACCCACCCAAGGAAGTGGAACGTCACCCCCAAAGCCCACAACAGCTCCGTCCCAGGAACAGACCAGTCCGGTGCTCACTGTTGTTGGCGCCAACTTTAGGCAGGTGCTCTATGCACCCCTGGCCCGAGGAGCTTATAGAACCGGTCCCTGGATGGTTGATTTGGCTGGATAGCCTCGCTTTCGGCATATTGGATCATTTTGAGGGGAGAACCAGGAGGATTTTACAATTGCTCGAGCAGTGTGTGTTTGGAAATGTAAACCGGGTCCGGAAGACGATCTTGCCACTGAAGTGGTCATTCTTGCTTGTTAGCTTCCAGTTTGGTCAACACAGCCTTGAAATTCCAGGTGCTCGTACTTGAATTTCGTCAGCCAGGGCATTCAAAGTAATCTTAATGCCCTGAATGCCGCTTAGCCGCTCAGCCATGCCGAACCCCTGAACTTTGCCACTTCAAAACCCCTAAATGGTGACAACATAACTTGCTAGGTCCAGCTGCATCAGTTTAAGTGGTGTCATCACCTGATAGCAACCTCCAAACCCATCGAAACGTAAAATATATATCCCAAATGACCTTGGAAAAACACGTGCCAGGACAACACGTCATGCTGAAGGTGCGGAAAAAAAGGTCGAAATAGGGATTCAAGCATGAACAATGGGGGAAGTTAACCATGGTTTAACATGCTTTAACTCAATACGCGTAAGCAATCTATATTGGATGATATCTGATCTGATGACATGGGATGTGATGGGATGGGATTGCTTTGAACCAGTGGATGGGCTGGGATGGAAAGGGCTACCCTATGTTCAGATGCCATGATGGTCCAGTTCAGTTGGGGTCCATGCATTGTACATCTTTGTTTCTGAACGGCCGATGGGGACATTGTCAACACAAGCTAGAAATACACAGAAATAATAAGATGAAATAAATAACTAGAACGTGAGCAACATTTAGAGGTAGTAATTTTTTCAGGGTACACACACCAAAGACTACTCGGCTACGGGGATGCCTTCAACAGGGTATCAGTTGGACAGTTCCCAGTTACCAGTTGCTTTTGTTGGATCGTGCCAGCAATATGAGCCGAGTTGGCCAGATGTACAAGAAGTGTTTCCTGTTTGGAGGGCTGAAGCGGATTATGGCCATATATTACAGATTTTTTTTTTGGCGCTTTTGGGGGTGGGTTGATCTACCACTTTTGAGTGACAGAACCAAGCACGACCTGACAGGTCTATGCTCCCTGGTGTGGACACTGCAAGAAGCTGCTTGGCGGCAGCGCCTACGCAGTTGCATCCTCATATCCCAACCTACCCCAGTGGCGATTGGGGTTGCGGTTTTCCATTCGCAAATCTTGAAATCTGAATTTCATAATTACATAATTTATGTACATGTAATTACACATACCATTGCACAGTCTCATTACACACTCTGACTCATGTGTCCACACGTCACATGGATGCGGCTCTACCACAAAGCGCTATGCATCATGGATAGCATCCCTTGATCCAATCGATAAACCACCGCTATCCCTAGATATCTTCGCGACACCATGGTTGGCCACGTTGGCCGGCCACGTTGAATTCCACGTAAAAAAGGCTCGCTCCCATCTACGAAGACTTCGCCCAGAAGATCCTTGGATTCGCAGCGAGCCACGCTTCGTTGATCCATGATTTTTTGGTCGCCACTGATCCATGTTCCATGAAAGTTACATGGGGAATCTACTGAGATGTTGACCTTTGTTGATAATTTTTCAGATTTGGAACATGTTCATTTTCCCTATGAGTGGATCCACGTTTTTAAGACATAGACTTTTATGACGAGGAAGCGACTGTTTGTTTGGTGACTTTTTTGGACCATCTTGAGCTCCAAGGATGCAAGATGAAGGGAGAGACTCTTGGCAACTGTGGGCCAAGATGCCCCATACGTCATGCGTTTGTTTTGCCCCAACAAACATAGACCCTTTTTGAATCACTATGCTTTTTGGGAGGGATCTAGTCTTCTAAGCCTCTCTTTGGCAGTGTTTGGCAGTGAGTTTTTGGGTAGCGCTTGAGATTTGGGAAGAAAAAAGCCGTAGCGTTGGACCCTTCAACAATGAGGTTCCACAATGCCTCGACCAGTCACCATTCTCACCGGCAACTTACTGGATGGATTGGGTTCGTATCAGAAAAACAAGCACTTGACATTTACCAGATATGAAATGTTGTTGGTAGCAAAAGCCCTTAAACCAACCCATTGCTGTTGCTTAAATCAACCCAATGATAATGCTGATTATCCCATGATTATCCACATGAACATCCCATCAGTACTGGTTTAATCTTGTTCCGTAAGGTGGCACCTCCCATTAAAATCATTAAAGAATTCGATAGATCTACCACAAACCCAATCCTGATGTATCCTTCTGTTAGTTATGTCTAGCAACTTCGCCGCCTAGATTGTCCCATGATTCTCCTTGTGATTATATATACATATAATAATATATATACTGGTTGGTGGTTTGGAACATTTTTTATTTTTCCATAATATATTGGGAATAATCATCCCAACTGACTTTCATATTTTTCAAGATGGTTAAAACCACCAACCAGATAATATATATATATATATATCAATTTTATCAGATTATATCAATTATGACTGGTGAAATCCACGTATGTTTGCTTAGTGAACCGTGGTGTTCGTGTACCAACTCAACTACCCTCTGGTAATTTAACATAGCTATTGAAAATGACCATTAATAGTGGATTTTCCCATTAAAAATGGTGATTTTCCATAGCTATGTTAAATTACCAGAGGGTAAATCCCATGGAAGCACCCCATAGAATCACCATGAGATCCCCATGGGAATCACCATATGAAATCAGATGCCGTTGCCGAAAGCGTTGACGAAACCAGGACTTGGTGCTGGCGGAGTTGGACGGCGAAGCCAATGGCATTCCGCCCTTTGGCGACTGGTTAATGCTTGATAATAATCATTAGCAGTTAATGATGGTTAATGGTTAATAGTGGTTAATAGTGGTTAATAGGTTAATGATAAGAAATGTGGTGTTTTGTAATCCTTAATATTGGTTAATGATGGTTATTAATGGTTAATGATCGTTAATGATTGTTAATAATTGTTGGTAATGACCATTAAGATGCTTAATAACCAAGGGAAGGATCATTATCAACCATTATGAACTAATTCTAATAATCCTTGACAGTGGTTAATAATTGTCAATAATGGTTGACAATGGTTAATGATTGTTAACGATGGTTGTTAGTAACCCTTGGAGCTGTTGCGGATAAATTATCATGATTGTTGATATTGGTTAATAATCAGTAAGATGGAGAGAGAGAGAGAGAGAATGGTTAATGATGGTTAATAACGGTTGATAATAATCCTTCCCATTATCACCACTTATCAACGGTTATAATGGTTGAACATGGTTTTAAATGCGGAAACCTTATTGTTAATGATGGTTCACAATGGTGATTAATATGGGATTTAATGTGAAGATATAGGGAGACAAATCCACCATTAATGGAGGTTTATAGCTGAGAACATATTCACTATCTTGGATTTGCCTGTACAGCTTCCAGCATCATCTTTCGAACATCATGCTCGGAACACTCCCTGATCATGTGATCATTGATGCACCTGGGATGTGCTGAAGATGGTTTTTGTATGTTTTTATTTTCCCAATGGTACATCCACTAGAAATGGGGAATCGATTAAGGTTGTTTTTTCTTTTTTTTTTTGGGGGGGGGAGGGGTCCTGTAGCAAATCCAAGAGTATCTCTATGGATCACAATAGCGTGATATATTTCACTCGTGATGGATTCCGGAGCTTCAAGGTGTACACACACACATGTATGTATATATATATAAATTCATACATACACCACAATAGAAACTGATAATGAAATAATGAACATCATCAGACGATGACCAGTAATTTCTCACGAGTGCCAACTGATAGATAGTCATGACATATCATGACAATAACAATGCCTATACTAGTTGGTAATGACAATGCTAATGATTATATTGTTGCCTGTATGGACAAATACCCTATGATAATGTAGTGATCATACATTTGTTTCTTGATTTGTTTGTTTCACTGTTCTCTTCATGTGTTTCTCTATTGTTTAATTCATGTTTTCGTTGTTGCCATTCATGATCATGGTAAATAGCCTGCAACATGTTTTGCAGGGGATCTAATTCATCGGAAATCTCGTTAATAGAGAGAAAACTGATTGCCATGGTGGCCAATCAGAGATTGCTCGGGCGAATCTCTTGGTTGAACCTTGAAATGCGGCTACACCTTGTCCTTTCATGTCACTTGGAGAAATGATGATGAAAACCATGTTTTTAAACTTGCAAACTGCAAGTTTTGTATGTTTTCTTGCTTCAAGGATCATTTTCGTTGCGAAGCCTTATGGTTAGTAAGGGTAGTTATCCCTTATTTCAGGTTGAATTGGTAGAATTTGGGGCGTTGATCTCCACTAAATTTGTCCGTAGGTTTGATGGCTTCGACTACACTGGTGCCCTGGATCTGGATGGGATGGGCGAACCTCTTGACAACAAAAACAACAAAAGTCGACAAAACTAGGGATTCCACCATTCAAAGTGGTGATTTCTAATGGGAAAACAGGGATCCAACCATTCAAAACGGAGATTGCTCACGTGCTTCTAACGCGATTCAACCGCCCAATATGATGATTTAACCAAGCAAAATTAGGATTTTAACAGCCAATATGTGGATTTAACCAGCAAAACTTCCAAACTAGCATTGGCTTACCTGAAAGGACAACAAATCACATTCGATGGTTGAAAACTTGAGAGCTAACATGAAAAAAAACATGAAAAAAACATAGTTTCCCAATGTTACCCAAGAAAATCATCTGTTCTACTGCAGGGTAGCCAAGCTAAGCTGTTTGCCGGAACGGCACATTAATCGAGCGCATGGATTCCACTGGATTCGTCCCCAGTTTTGGTGGTTGAATAGTTGAATAATGGTTGATTCATGGTTAATACCCTCTGGTAATTTAACATAACTATGGAAAATCACCATTTTTAATGGGAAAATCCACTATAAATGGCAATTTTCAATAGCTATGTTAGTTTACCAGAGGGTAATGTTTTGAATATACATTGACCTCAACAAAGATAGGAACGTAACTAAAACCACTATTCTATAGTGCGGTTTTACTGTTCTATCCTTTTTGTGGTCGCGAATTGGTGGGTGGTTTCCACTGGTGGTTTCCACCGCCGAGGCTTCCCAAGCATTTTCTACCTCAGCCCAAAGTCAGCGGAGATTCAGAAGGTGCAAGCAACATGGCCAAATGGCGAAGGACTCGGGTGGCCTAACGGCCAGACATCAGTTGCTACTGGAACCAGATGCCAACTGTTGGAGGATTCAGTGACACTAAAGTTTCTAACCACTGAAAATTGCTGGATGATCCAGAGCAGTTCCCGAACATCCTGAAAAGTGTTAAATGGTAGCTGGTAGATATGGTAGATCCACTTTGGAGCTCCGCGGGTGCATCTGCGCTTGTGGGAAAAGATGACTGGTTTACATTGATGTCCCATGAACATCCCACGATCAATGGTTGTTTTCCCATATCTTGTCAAGTCACCCATCGAATTTCCCATCTTTTACCATTTACCCAAGCAATTTCCATAGTATGTCCATGGTGTTTACAGTATTTCCCATATTTTGCTAAAATGGCCCCCGGAATTTCAACGCGACACGTCTAAGGCACGAAGTCTGGACGCCTTGCAGCGCTTCGTGCAGAAGATGCAGATCCCCAGCAGCAAGGCCGCTTTCGGCAGCAGAAATCATCAAAAATCACAAGTCATTCACGATTTGAAAACATCATTGTGGGTACCCTCTGGTAATTTAACATAGCTATGGAAAATCACCATTTTTAATGGGACAATCCACTATAAATCACCATTTTCAATAGCTATGTTAAATTACCAGAGGGTAAATGATGATAGTAATACCATTAACGGTCAATGATGGTTAATAATGGTTTTAATAGATAATGGTTAATGATGGTTACTGATAGTTAATGATGTTTAATGTGGGTAAAACAATGTCATTTTTACCACCCATGATTGGCGATGGTAAACATACCACCTATAAACATGGTGATGACTGGGGGATGGTTTATGGCATTGTTTTACCCATATTAAATGAACATTAAAAGCGTTTATGAACATCATTGTTAACTTAATGATTATCAATGGTTATAATATTGGTTAATGATTGTTAATGATCACATAAATCCGGTATTGAACATCTTAAAACATCCAATGGTTCGACACATGTTCAGTACATATATATATATATTAAGTATGCCATCACCCATTTATCATCATTGAATTGGAGATATTTCACAGAATCCTAGGTAAATTCTGCCAAAAGGCCGCACTTTTCAGGTTTCTTGGAGGTACGTCCCACTTGTAAATGGTTTATCCTGCCAGTTATAATTATATATATAACTGGAATATCCCTACTTTATGTGTAACCAGGCAGTATGTTTACAAGTATATTGCCTATTATATGTATAATTATATTGCCACATATATGTGGAATATCCCTAGTTGTGTGATGAAACCAGTTTTTTTTGATTACAACCCACGGATCCGATTTTTTCATGCACATCCAAGTAGTGAATTATATGGCTTCTATACGGATTATATAGGACATTATGGGACATGTATATATGTATATATATATATATATAAATATGTGTGTTGCATACATATCCAATATAAGTATAGTTACGGTAATTGTTGCCTATAACTACCTTGGGTTGCATCATTGGAATTCATTGGATGTCATAAATCAGTTTAATACCATCCATTTCCCCAGCGAAGCACGTTTTTGCCAGGCCTCACAGTCGAAGCCCAGCATGGAAAGTCTTCTGAGTCAGTTTCGCTCCGAGGACCCCCCCAGAATCTCGACACTGAACTTGGCCTTCTTGGCCTCGAAGTGAGAGGAAAAAACCTTGGAAAATCACCAAAATGGGAACTTAATGGTGATATGTAGTGGTGATTTAATGGATTACTGGTTGGTGGTTTGGAATATTTTTTATTTTCCATAATATATGGGATAATCCTTCCCATTGACTAATATTTTTCAAGATGGTTAAAACCACCAACCAGATTAATAATGGATTAATACTGGTGAATTGTAGTGTGCAATGGGGTATTTCATGGGATAGCCTTTGGTAATCAGACGTGGCTGGCTGGAAAATCCCAAAACTAAATGAAAACCAAATGAAGTTTTCATGGGACATGCATCCAACTAAATGGATCTAAATTACCTCGTTTGATTCCAGAGGCTAACCATAGTAAACCATCAATGGGTTTCTATGGAGATTTAGGGGAATATGACCAACCAGACCAACCATTTCATGGGATTCAGGTGGAATCAATGGGACCTAGTTTACGGGTGATTTTTCATAGGAAAGTTTCAAGCCACCAGAGGATAACCATATATAATACTTAGAAAAAAAAACATTTTCATAGGAGTTTTCAGGGTTAATGGTGATCCAAGCATCGAATAGATTTTGCTTAGTGTTTACCAAGTGGTCTGCCCAAGTGGTGGTTAGCAAAGGGTAATTCAATTGGTGTGTTATTGCTGGCAAAAACATGGCAAAACAACATTATTTACTGTACTACTTGCTTCTTCATCGCACTTAGTAAGTTAGTTCACCCCCTTGACAAGTGGGCTAACCGTTAGGCTAACCCTACCTAGCCTCTTTATAACCAGGGTTACAGCCAATTTATCAAGTGCGATGAACCACCAAGTAATGGGAACATCACCTCAAAATGGGTACATGGCACATGGCTTAGCCATCATTTCTGGGAGTTGCTTGATGGCTGCTTGATGGTTGATGGAGCGAAAAATATGATTTTATTCATTATTGATCCATCAAAATCCATCAAGAAAAATATGATTTTATTCTCAAACATGGGATGCAATGGGATTTTATTTGAGCTGCCTACCTATGCGTGAATGGGATATGACAGGGCATATAGCCAACTATATCTAGTTGGTTGGTTAGCTAGTAAATAGGGATATAGAAACCATGATAGATAGGGATCCAAACCTTAAACAAATTGGTTTTAATGAGTAGCTTCAACAACAACTCGGGCTAAGTCAAGACTTATACCAATATTATGGGGAGATACTTCCCTACTTGGAGGATCATCCCACTTCGTAAATGGTTCATAACCATACTTATAAATACTTATAATATGTTATAAGTTATAATTAATCCATTTGTAAATGGGATAACTAATCCACTTGGGACTTACTAACCAGGGTGATTAACCACTTACTAAATGGGATGATCCTTCAAGTAGTATCAATAGGGAAATATCTATTGTGGGGCCCAAGAGATATCATTAGATTGGTTTACGGGAAAAAAAGCAGGAAACCCACATATTTAATGGTAAAAACCAAGGTTTCCTGTGGATTTTCCCTTAAACCAATCCAATGAAGATAGCTAAGTTCATCAAGTGAAACAAAACTCGGCTAATTTGTCTCCAGATGGGTGAACATAAGCCAACTCATGACCGAGAAACCTCACAGATGGGTGTTTCGCGTCAAAACATGGGTTGATATACGGTGTGTATGGGTTGAAGAGCATATGTTCTTATTGAACCAGTTGTCATTCCCCTTATTCCCCTTGTAACTTGAGAAGTTCATTGTCAAATTGTTGGTTGAGAAATTCCGGCGACTCCCCGAAGTTGCAGCCATCCGAATATTTGTGCAATGGCTCTTCGAAAAGCTTAAAGGTCTGTGGCAACATTGTGGCCATCTTCCCCCTAAGATTAAACACCACCCAGAAACCATGGTCTAGTAGGGGATTCACACATATTTGGGACCATTTAGAGTGTGTGTAATACACATGATGGGGGATGGGACTTGTTCCCAACATGACCTACTCAGCTGTGGATTCTGTGTCTGCAATCTCTTGGGTCACATCACTTGCGTTTCAACAAAACATAGCGAGATTGTGTCAAGACAGTGGGGCCCTACACGGATGCCAGGATGGAGAATTCACTTCTCCAGTTGAGCCAAAAATATCAACCTTTCCTGAATGATTGATTATGAAGGTTTGCTAATCCTGTGGCCCCAAGCTATACGAAAAACTTACCTAGACTTGCTTCCCCTTCCTAATTAAACAGAACAACAACGTCCCTGTTTCGCGGGATTGCCAGCTCTTGCTGCAACATGCCTCGCAGCACCTGCACTGAGGCGTGCAAACTAGCCCAGTTTTGACCCTTGGAGCTGCAGGAAAAGCATGGCAAAGCCTACGGGAATGACCAACGGTCCCATTTAGGGACGATTTAGGCAGTTGAAAATTGTGATTTCTAGAGCAAACTGTTAGTTATTACCAGATCGAGGAGAATTACTTTGGCTAGGAAGATTGGCGGTTCTCACGTGGTGATCATGGGAGCTCAGCAGCCAAACCTGAGCGGGATGGTATACTCAGCCAAACTGCTGGCCCTGGTGGGGCTGTCTTATGATGGCGTTGCCTTTCCCTTTCGTCAGAAGGTTCACAACCTGCATGTATCAAGATGCATCAATGATGATTGAAGTTTATCAAACACAACAATCATAAAGTTGGGTGCCAGTAGTATTCTATTGTGAATCAACAGATGCCAGAGAATGGATCCTTATATGTTACATTGTTGCTATGTGCCTTCCGAGAGACCAACCAGTTTAGTTGGCTTTTCCCATGGTTTTCCCCATATATCTAGCAGATCGCTGTTGCTTCATTATACCTTTGGAAGCCCCTCCTGCTGGAGCGTCCTCCGCCTGCGACTTTTGTTTCTGAGGACAGTGGTCTTGCGAAACTTCATCGAGGTGGTTTTCCACCAGCGGCGCCATTGCATTTTGATGCTTCATGTGGCGTGGCTTTGGGCGATATGCGCCTTGAGTATCGCTGGGCAAAAGGTTGTTAAACATGTCCATGGTTGCTTAAACATGCACGTTCAAAACATGATATTACATTTAAGACTATACATGTATACATGTGCATGTTTCGATGTCACATATATATATATACTGATGCAAATATATATGTTTCTTACTTTATTGGTTATTTTTCTGGAATTAAACATGAATAAAGGTCGTTGCAACGTGGACCGGTGGAGTGATGGTATCTCACGTCGACTACTAGAAGGTTTTTTCTAACTTCATCGAAGCATGGCATAAGTGGGGGCCATGGCTTCCATGGCAAATTCTGGGATTACCAGAGGGTATATCCCCAGAAATCCCCATGAAATTCAGTGATGTTCCCATGAAACCTCCAGGAACTCTCCCAGTAATTTTGTTTGCTCGAGGGTAGCTCTGAAGCACCGTTTGTGCCAACTTCCAGGATCCGCTGGTTTCGAAAGAGCCCCAGTTTGCTTAGGCAACTTCTGGTGTCTTTATGGTGAATATATCATAAATATATCATGACTATATCATGATACATAGAAGATGTGAAAGCAACATCACAAAATGAACAGATTTCGGATTTAAGACCTGGTTCATCAATGTTCATCAATCAACGTTGAGGGCTAGTCTAGTGAACCCATCTATGCTGAGAGACTTTGGGAGCGTCTGGGTGACACCTAATCCCTGAGATTTGGAGTAATACACATTATAATACACATTATCACATGTTGCCCCATGCCGCAAATGCAATCCGTGTAGATGGCTTTTGATTTAGGATGAGCTAAACCCAGCTACGATTTTTTGTTCATTGCATTTTCGGCTCTGAACTGCCAAAAAAACTCCAAAGTCCTAGTCTCGGCTTTGCGGTCAAGGACAAGAAATGCCCTCACTGCAAGCAGATGATGCCCCAGCCACTAGACAAACTGAGCAGTTCTGAGCTGTTCTTGATGTTCGGGGGTTGTACCGGGACCATCATGGGGTTGATAGGCTATGACTCCAATGATCAAAAATATCCACCAGCCACTTTGCGCGCGTCACTGGCTTTCCACAACAAATCAGTAGTGGAGCGGCTGGTTTATTTCACTGGAAGTAAAAACTTCGCAAGATTTACCTGGCTGAACCAAAGGTATAAGATGGTACAAGTATGGTCAAGGGCATGAAGCATTGGTGCTGGAATTTCCATGCGGGCACTTTTTTTTGGTTGGTTGGAACTAGGTCACTAGGTTTGAATTGAGATGACATGCCACGGCCTCGTCTAAGTCTGCATGATACTTTGAGTTGGTAGGAGGTGCTTGACTGAGCAACAAAAAACCAGGCCACCTGTCAAAAAACATCAGAATGAGTTGTATGTAAGGATGCTCATCCAATGACTCAAGATACCCAAGCCAAAGGTGATTTAATCATCAACATGATATGCCCGTACCGAGGCGATTTTGTGGGCCTCCCGAATTCCACGAATCTTTTTTTTGGCGGTGTTTTATCATGCTCGTTGTGTTGAAATGGGCCACAATCAACGTTTTTTTGCTGGTGAACACGATATTGTATGAGATTATGTTTCTGATTAATGTATATAATTATTGGTTGAACCCCCGTTGTACCCCATTCTGCTTCCGGATGAAACGTGTTTTGTTTCTTCCCATCTTGATCATGTCACAAGAAAAACACTAGAAAACAATCAGTTCCCGGTTCTATCTCCATTCTTTCCCGTGTTTTTGCCCGTTACATTCCATTCTTCAGGCTATTGCTTCCCCAGTTAAAAGTTGGTTTACCGCCTCCACATCCTCCACTAAGTACTTCGATATATCTATCATAAACCCAACAGTTCTTTTTAGTTATGTTTTCCACCTTAGCTAACATAAATCAGCTATAAATCCCATCAAATGCCCATTTTTGCTGGTTAAATATGGTGAAACTACCATGTTCCTATGGGTTTTGCACGTTTTTTGCCACGAAAAGAACGGCGACCGCGAAGCAACCGCCCTTCTGCGCCCTCGACAAAGGTTGGACGCCTTCGCGAAGGAGCTGAGCGACGACGTCTTCGCGGCCAAGATGGATGGCAAGTTGAACGACGCTGAGACGGCAGCTGCTGGTGAGTAATGGTTACTGTAATGCTTAATATATGGTTAATATATGGTTAATATATGGTTAATATATGGTTAATCTATGGTGAATCTATGGTGAATCTATGGTGAATCTATGGTGAACTATGATTAATGATGATTAATGATGATTAATGATGGTTACTGATGGTTAATAATGGTTGGTGATGGTTAATAGTGATCATTAATGATGACGAATAGTGGTTCATGATAGTTAATGATGTTTAATGATGGTTTATGTTGGTAAAACAGTGCCATAAACCATCCCCAATGACTAACTATTTTTATAGGTGCTATTTTCTCCATTCCCAGTCATGGGTGGTTTATGGCATTTTTTTAAAACAACATTAAGGTTATTTATGGTGAATAGTCTAGTGGTTAACTGTACTGGCGAATGACGCTGATAAATGGTTACTCATAGTGATTCATACCGGTTGATGATGGTGATTAGTGGTGATTAATTGCTAATCATTGTCATTAATGAATGGAATCTGCTTGGTGGTTTGGAACTTTTTTTATTGTTCATATATTGGGAATAATCATCCCAACTGACTAATATGTTTCAGAGGGGTTGAAACCACCAACCAGGAATATAATGGAATCACCCTTCGGCAGTAGACAGGAAATCCCCTTAATAAATGAACATTTACATGGGGAAATCATTTACACACTCGGGATTTTCCATTGTCATGTTTGATTGCCAGAGGGTACCACTTCAAAGAAGGCTAGGTTTGAACCAGAGATGGCCAGACAGCCTCATTGCTGGTTGTTCAATAGCGAGGCACACCCATTTTTCCCACCATGAACGGGCTAAAATAGTCCGAAAGCGACCCTGAAGACTCTTGCTCATTTAAGACCATCATGTTGGCTGCAAATTCCCATTCAAGTTGGTTGATATCGCAGCGTTTGCTGGGCAGATCCTAACATTTCGGCATCAAACATCCCAATTCTCCTTAGGCAAAAATCTGTCCAAATCTTGGGCTGAACATTTTAACGTTTTGGCCGCAGTTTTGCTGGTTGAATCCCATTTCTGGTGGATTTCATAACCATTTGCAAGCTGATTCCAATCATCCATGTCAGGGTAAGCCCGCAGATGCCAAGAAGGGAGGTAATGCCATGGGCCAAAGGCCAAGGACACCTCCAGCCTTGCACCGATGGCGCTGTTTCCTAGCCTTTCAAAGCTGGGCTTGAGACAGTGAAGGCACCGTCACACGTGGAAGACTACTGGTGACATGGCTGCTGTCAGTTGTGCTCGCCTTGAGCATCCTTTGAAGGAGAATCCCGCAGTCTTCACTCCTGTTCCGACTGGGGAGAGCTTTCGGCCGTCACGAGTGTTGGTTGACAAATACTTCTTGCTTTGCAGTCAGTGACTATTGCAAGTGCAGCCACGTTGGGAAGTTTGTACAGCTAGTTACTCGTTCAACATTCTTTGGCGGTATACTTCACTTCATTAAACGATCTGATTCTGAACCGCCACAAGCCCATTTCGGTCTGTCAAGCAATTTGTTTCTGCATAAAATAGCCCGTGTTGATTTATTAAACAGCCATTTATCATTTTTTCATGAAATCGTCATATGAGTAGTGACCAAAACCGCTGTTGATTGGTTTTCCACAGGGGATCATATTGCCCGCTTCAGCGGGAGTCCATTTTGCCAATCCAGTTCGTCACCAGGGTGCGGACAGGGCTGACATACTTGGTGGGTCAACTGGTCAACTTATCAAGCGGATTGCAGGATAGGTCTAGTTCGTCCAGTTGCAACTGGGGTTCTCATCCACTTTTGGTTCCTGTGGTGAAGCACCAAGAAGAGTTTTGAACACTGATCAGATTGATGATTTTTCACCTTCCGAATGGGAAATCAATAGAAATCAACTTGAAATGGGGAATATTTTTTTGGTACATGTTTTCTTTTTCGGGTCTTCCTAGATCGCCAATCCAAGTAGAACACCCAAGCTGATTGGTTGATAAACTGCTTCAAGCATCAAATGTGGTGTTTTAGTGGGGATTTAAGCATCAAAATTCAAGGGCTTGTCAATTCCTAAATTTTGGGGTTTCCTAAAATGGGGGATCCGCAAAATGGATCAACATGGATGGTTTATAATGGAAAAACCCACTAAACTGGATGATTTGGGGGTACCCCAATGACTTAGGAACCCTTCAAATCCACAGTTTATGATGCTCCAAACCCTGTCCCTCTCATTGCCATTGCCTCGCCATTGCCTTGCCACGTGCAAGGACTTGCCGGTGAGTGGCTTTAAAGTGAAGGCTGCAGGGGGGATGATGGATGTGGTTCCAGGAGGCGGTCCTGGAATGTCCTGGAATGTCCTGGAAACATGTGGGTTTCACCGGCAAAAAATGGGATTCAACCAGCAACATGGTGATTTTGACCAAGAATGAGGGTCATACTGGGTACAATGGAGATGATCTATAAATCTCAACATTGTTTTGTCCAAACAATTGGGATTTTCTGGCAATCTGAACGGAGAAGATGGTGACAAACCACTGAAATTTGGGCAATCTGGTGGATTTGATCGCCAGAGGCAACGACAGTTTCAATCTGTTTTGGGGGATGGACTTGCCACATCAGACCCACTGAAAGTTCGTTGCGAACTTGGCAGGGAGGACACCATGAAGCAATGGAAGTTCATTGTAGATGATATGTCTTCTGATGGCAGTGTAACATGTATTCAAATGTATTCAATGTATATATTCCACCAGCTGTTGAAATATGTTGAACATGGGGCTTTCCCAATGCCATGGCCGCAATGGGGAGGGCAAACCCCATCCATTTGGGGGTGATCATCACTCTTGGCTTGCCACGTTGAAAAGTCGTGCATATGGTTGATGTATTGCAAGCACACCCATATCGCCCTGTATCGCCTGTATCCCTTAGTCGGGTGCTCTTGTCTTGAAACAGCATTTAGCCATGGTTTCCAAACCCTGCAAGTTTTCGCATGATCACCACCAAACGGACCATAAAATGGGGACCGTGCAGATGCCAAGATGGGCATGGGTCAAAAATGATGTTTCTCCAATACTTGAGATATGAACATCCGCAACTAGTAGCCAAACCCTGACATGGAAACCATGATTTTAATCGGAGCGTGACTCATAGTGAGATCCTCTATTTTAAGTTTCGCTCACGTGTGGGTCTTTTTAAGGGAAAATCTTAAGCAAAAACCAGGGTTTCTCATTAGATAAAGAGGTTTCCGGCAAATGTTCCCATGAGAACTGGCCTTTTGTAGCCTAGTGAGGTGTTCGTTGGACCGTGGTGGGTGCACCTTGCATCTTTCACTGAAGTCAACCTTGATGACTGGTAGGTTTCCTTTTTTGTGCGATTTTGAAGTAGAGAGGAATTAGTCTCTCCATATCCCATGACGGATCCATGGTGCTGCCATAATATGCCATATTAATGGTAACATTTACCATTCATATACCCCAGTCATGTTAGCTATACCAGCACCATGGATCCATAATAGGTATCCTTGAAATCTCCCATGTATGGATGTCGTTTTCCATGGGGTGATACCCATTCAGTGCGGGGACTTTCCGGCCATGTTAGATTGACAATGACATGGCCATGGCTATATGGCCTTAATGGGATATTCCATGGGATGCGCTAATTTATATGTTCCCAATACTAAGGGGGAATGTTAATGGGATATAATGGATACTGAATGGGATATAATGTTTAATGGGATTTACCATTTAGCTCAATTTAGCTCATTATATTCCACTAAATCATGCTAAAATCCCAGAAAAACATTCCCCCTTAGTTCAAGCGCATCGCCATGCTTCGGGTGCGCCAGGGCTACCCCACGCTCTTCTTTATCGAAGCGGGGCAGAAGGCCGGCCCTTGTGATGCTGGGGAATCGCAACTGAAAAAATGGATGCATCTGACATGTTTGTAGGGAAAATGATGATCAAACCTAGGATCTTCAGGGTAATTATCCAATTTTCAAACCCACGTGGGTTGAGTGAATGATTTTGCAACGCAACGTCACACCAGAAAAGATGATCAAAACGATGTGAATGTGAATCAATATTCTCATCAATATCCAATTCATGTACCAATACGGAGATGGCTGATATGTCAGCACTGCGTTGGCTCAACAGTTGGATATGTCAATCCCAAAAAAATGGGGACAGTTTTTAAGTTCCCTGGCCCTGGCCACTAAAAACATCACTTGCAGATTACTGTATCACTTATTATCTACATAATTTAGTAAACACACAAAATAAACCTATACCATTTGGGGATGGTTTTATAAAACCCATTTATGGATATTTATGGTGATTTTGGGGATGGTTTATGATTGGGTTTACCACATTCATCCTCTCCCCTACTATTCAATACCTCCAATGTGACTGACCTCAATTCAGGTATAGATCCAATATGTACAAACCTAGGTTTCGTCGGATTTCGTTGGTGTTGTGTTTAATTCCTCTCCAGTGATGTTTTAGCAGTCAAATCATCATAAATCATAGCACGTGGTCTATGGATTCCATAGAAAGCTGTTAGAAAATGTGTAATTCCCAGTTGCTACATTTTTCTGCGGATGCGGTGGCAAGCCTGAGATACCATGCGTTGGCTCATTGGCTCATTGGCTCATATGGTCCTGGATCTATGGGATCTATGGCAAAGAATTGATCTAAGCACTCCCCAAAGGCCAAGGTTCTGCCCGAACTTTGGGTGCTGCTCAGTGCTCCTTATACCATTCGTAAGAAGCTCCAGTTTGTGGCGGGTCTCGTTCCACCAAAAGTTGAACCAAGTGAAACTTAGCAAATACTAAGTAGGGGGTCTTGCCGAACCACCAAGGTAATTAGTTGATTTATGTTGACTGTTTATCCCAGCATGTCTGGATTGTCATCCCATTCTTACTGGTCGAATCCCCATTATAAACCATCATAAAAGGTGGTGTTCCCCCCATTGATGCTTGTTGCTCTATAAAACATCCATATAACTACGTAGTTCGAAAGAAACCAACTTTAGAATAACAATATATAGGTTTTGCCTAGTTAAGTGCCCACCAACTTAGCCAACTAATTCCCATTTAGTCACTATGAAATCATCTTAACCATTAAATCACCAACTAAGTTCCATTTCATCACCATCTAGTCACCGTTAAATCAAGAGAAATGGGGTTACCCTCTGGTTATCTAACAGTTCGCCATGGTATAGATGGCCCATAGAAATAGATGGTTTACCGTTCTTAAACATGGGGATTTTCCATGGCGAACTGTTAAATAACCAGATGGTAAATCACTAAACCATCTATAAATGGGCTATTTTCCATGGCTATGTGAGTCACAACCAGATGGTAAATCACCATTTTTCAGCTGCGTTTGGTCACCTCGTTACGCCGTGGAAAGCCCATGGAGGAGCCCAGCTTTCAACAGATCGGCAGCAACGCACTACACGCCATGCGGCGGTTCATGGAGTCCCTCGGCACCGGAGGCACAATTTGGGGCTTAGATAATATACATATATATATAATATATATATGTATATCATATAATATATGTAAGGTATAGATAATATGTATATCATATTAGTCTGAAATGTCTAGAAATGTCCAATGGATCATGCTACGATCATGAACATTTGATGAAACATGGGAAATAATGGTGGTAAACCAAGACTAATGGGGCTTATATAGGTTTTTCATAAATGGGGATGATGCTCTTGGTTAGCAATGGGAAATCCCCGAACTATATAGAGGTTTAATGGGAATATCAACTTCTCAATGACTAAGTGGGACCCCCGGACGATATCTACGGTGGTGCAATGAACTCCAATAACTATGGTTTATGATACTTAAATATATCTATAGTCTGATTAGTGGCATTTGGTAGGGATTAAAAAACCAACTTGTAATTGGGGGGGGGCCACATTCTATGGGCGCATTTATTTGCCCAAAACCACTATGACTGAGACTCCAAACTTGGTATTATTGAATGGTTTGTTTTGAATGATGTTTTGATGGGTTAGTTTCTGGCATTCAATGGGTCGGAAGGATGCGCAGTCAACCCAAGAGTGAACAATGCCGAAGTTTATGTGTGTGTGTGTTTTCTTGGTACCAGCTGTGGCTATGAGTGTTTAAACATCTGGAATACACAATACCCAGTGTCATTGTAAAGCCTAAACATGTGTGGTATGGGATGTTCATGGGCCAATTTCTAGCCACAAAGGGCCTTGCAAGAAAATTGGGAATCCTCATGGTGAACGTGACATAGCGACACCCCATTTTACTGAAAAATTGACATACCGTATTTCACTGAAATATTCCACCGGTAATCACATCAGTTCATAATATTGGACATCTCATCATATCTCATCATATCTAATCATATCTCATCATATCTCATCATATCTAACCCAATAACCAGCCATCATATGAACATATTTGCATAACCTCATCACTTCATCTTCCACTGAAATATTTCGCCCAAAGATTCCAGCTGTGCAAAGTGCCTCTTGATACGAGTTTCAGTTGGTTGTTTCAGGGCTCTATTTGCTGGTCACGCTTTATGAATGTGGATTAGTGGGGGTAATCTTACCTAGCTGTAAATGGATGATGCATACCAATGGTACATACCGTACCATATAATAATAATATATATATATATATATATTATGTAAATAAATATATGTAAACATATTGTTTGATTCCATTGCTTACATACATTTTTATTTATACATAAACATATCTATTTTTAAATATACAGACACAGGAACCTGGACTCTGGAGCCCTGCCATACATGAATTGTCTTGTGATATCGCAATCCCACCTCCCTAATGTTAAAACGGCCCCATGAGGGACCCCAGTGGCCCCAGTTCATGACTTGGAAGTCCGGTTCCAGCGACAAAAGTGGAGATATGTCACCTCTGGTTATAGCGGTGATGTCCCAACTTCTGGGGTGTAAATTTCACCATGGTACCCTCAACCCCAAGAAACCAACGTGCTCCCGCCGATCTCACGGCCAAGGGGCAAAGGTCGCTTGGTCGAGCGGGGTGATGGTCCCAGAACTAAGGAACTGACATTGGCGAAACTTGGGGATGGGTCAAAACATGTCAAAACCCGAGAACAAATGTATCTTTGTTTTGCCATTCACCAGCTACTTAAAGTACCTAGGGTACCAGAGTTTTGACCCAGACGGGATGATTTATACTATGAAATTGGGATTGTTTTATTGTTAAACCAATAGTAACCCCATAAATGATGAAACCCGGGTACTCATGGATACTATTGGTACGAGGCCTTCCTATCATGGCATGATCTGGATGGATATGTCTGAAAATGGGGTATACGGGTATACCCCCAAATTGCCGTCAAACAATGGGGAGCATTATATAGGTTTGTTCAGCCATCAAGTTTTTTGGGCAGGCCCATATGTCTTGATCGCTGGAAGTTCGCGAGAGACCATCCTCATTTTCCATATGAAAAAACACACACTTGATCCATGGAAAGGTGTTTGGATGTGTATAGCTACGGGGAAATACATTTCGCACCTGGCTGAAAGTGAGCTCGTTTTACTGAGAACATTTGAGAAGGAACTTTTGCCATGATCCGTTGGAAAGTGGAACCCTGGATAGACAGGGCTCCAACCCATTCCAGGTACATGATATCCATTTTTTTTGGGGAAAAGTGACTATTTAGACTATTTTTAGTCTAAGTCTAAACAAGTCTAAACAAGTCTAAACATCTAAACTCTAAACATCTACCCTGTATTCCCCGAAACGTACCTGGGGGTTTTCCAGGAAGCAATCCTTCATTTTGGGGCACTTGGGACCTCCTGTACGGTGGCAGCGGGTGCTAAAGTGCTGTCTCCCTTTGGAAAAACATTCACCGAAATGAGCAGATTTCATATTAAACCAGGGTTTCTGCATGGTGTTTGTTAAAGAGAGCGGAGTATATCAAAATCTATCTTACTCGAGGGGCCCTGTTACTGCTTGGACGTGCATCCCAGTTAAAAGGTGGTTCATATTATGCACTTACATGACTACTAATTAATGTAGATGTATATAATTTATTTATATTTATTACAATGTTATATATATATATATATAGATATATATATATATCCCATGGATAATTGGCTAGACTATGGTGGTTAGCCACGCACCCCCAGGTCCCATGGCTCCCCATGGCTCCGGAAGGAGGTAAACCTCTGAATCTCTGAGGACTTCTGAGACGTCAAGTGAAAGCCGAGCTGTGAGGCAGTGACAGCGAATTGTTTGGGCGGTTTTTTGTGATAATCTATTCATATATCATAAGTTTTCATTAAAATTGTCTGGTTTCACTTTTATAGATATTTTATTGATGCTTCAATCTCAGGTACCATTCAAATTATCTGATATTTTTAGGTGTGGACCACCTTTTTACCATTCCTGGAGCGAGAGAACAGCCGAAATTTTGTGGCGCAAGAGACGCCGACATCGTCAACTCGACCAAAAAGTCGACCAAAAACTGGCGATCCGACCGCTATGGCCATTGAAAAATGGGGAACATGCTGGTGAAGCAGTCTAGATTTAGGGTTTTCTCCCCAAATTCTCAGACAAGTCGTCAAGTCTCAAAAGAACCGCGTTTTTTCCCCCAAGATATGGTCCTTTGAAAGGGCAACATCATGAAGCAAGTTGATAAACAGGTGCAAGTTTGAGACATACCCAGACTGATTACACTTTCGGCGCAGGTCGTCGACCACACAAAAATTGGGGAAAAAAACTATAGGGGTAGCTTTGATTTGATGATTTTGCTTTCTGATCTTTCTGGTAATCTAACCTGGCACTAGAAAATGACCTACAGATGGCCATTGCGAAGCGAACAGCGAACTCGCCGCCATTTGGCTCAGCTGTGCCACACCTGGCCGAGAGGACCATAAAAGGATTCCTAGCTCCTTTCATTTCAGGACGCCGGGTGCCGGCGGGTGCCTTGGGGTATTAACCTTCGGTAATCAACCATGGGAGGCTGGAAAATCTACGAAGTAAATGGAGGTTGTTTCATGGACAAATCAACTGTAAACCACGGATTTTCATGGATTTTCCATTGCCGTTTGATCACTCCAGGGTAACCGTGGGATGTAACCACCAGGTATAGTTTAGATGGGTGCGGAAGTGAGAAATGGGATGATTCGCAAGGTGGATCCAGGGCAGTCCCCTGAGGCCTTTAACTTCTCAGTAGGACCTCAAAGAACATCACCATGAGTAATGGCTACAAGACAGCCCACTTGGTTGATGAGTTCGGAAGTTATGCTGTCCTTTATCTACCGGGGTTTATCCAAAAAAAAACCATGGGCTGGCAATCCGGTGGCAGTTCCACAAACTCTACCCATCAATGGAGAGCTATCAACAAAATCAAAGCTTGACGCGCCACATGTTTGGGTAAACGGCAGGTGAAGGAGGATGAATGTATTTTTTGCAACTTTGATGTTACATGGTCTAACTAGCTACGAATTGACATGTTGTTTCTATCCCTCCATGTGGTGCCCCCCGGATGTGTTTGCAGGAACTAGTTCGTCATATCTACCATAAACCCCGCAATTCGATACAATTTGCTTAGGTATATTGATCAACTTAGCTATCTTGGATGCCGCCTCACATGTTAGCGATGTTGTTCCAAAGCGGCAGGACTCATCACGATGGGCTGGGGCGGCTGTGGCAAGGATTGGGGTGCTGGACAAGACTGGAGCGGCATGGGCGGAATGGGCGGTGGAATGGGCGGTGGAATGGGCGGAATGGGCGGTGGAATGGGTGGAATGGGCGGTGGCATGGGTGATATGAGTGGCGGTGGTAAAGGCATGGGCATGGGCAAAGGTGCCATGGGCATGGGCAAGGGCTATGGAGGTTGTGGAAAGGGCGGAGGAGCCGGTGGCCAGTGGGGCGGCTGCGGAGTTGCTTGCTGGAAATCCACAGATAGATCCAAGCATTGAAAACGACCATGGGGCCCAGAAAACCAGATTGAATGGTCATTTGTTTTTTTCCCAGTGAAGATCCAGACGTGGAAACAAACTTCCAAGCTGACACAGTCAAGCCATCAAGTTGTCCTTCTCCATCCACGTTTTACGAAAAATCTGCACGGACCAAAACGTTTCTGTTAGCCTCTAAGTGGGTCTTTTTGGCAGCTACTTGGAGGATTGTCTCAGGGGGTTTATCTTAACATAGCTATACCTATAGCTTCAAGACCCTAACATTTTGTAGGTCTTTTTCCGAGACCTCGGGTTTTTTCCAAATTTAGAAAAATATGGGTTCTGTAATCAAAAACCCGGGTCTTGGCAAAAGACCTATTTTTATGAATATTTATATGTTCAATGAACCATGGTTGATAATGTTTTGTGATGTTTATCATACCCTGCAGTGCCATTATTATATATATGTGCGCCTAACATCTCAATGAAACCAAGTTAAAGACCAATGGTAATGGATATACCACATCTATATGTGTTCACCAGTACACACCTATACTTCCACTATATACTTTATATGTCTATAGACATATACATGGAACCACACAAAGATATGTACACGTACCCAAATGCAGATGGTGATTACGCAAACAAACGGTAAACCAATTGAATAATTCAATGCTACATATTCAGAATCATGGGTATCGGGACCCCAAAAT
>Ga0126342_10000905_pt1 | contig 37607 bp, 30 predicted proteins | sample Cyp1metagenome_FD_92528 | JGI IMG/M metagenome (GOLD analysis project Ga0126342, IMG submission 92528) | Coral microbial communities from Lord Howe Island, Old Settlement Bay, Australia - Cyphastrea 1 metagenome | ecosystem: Host-associated > Invertebrates > Cnidaria > Coral ... | reverse complement strand
TACATACGTGTATATAAGTAAATATATATAATATATATATAATTATACAATTATACATACGTGTATATAAGTAAATATATATATAATATACTATTATGATAACTAATCGTTTGATATCGTTTGTAGATTGTTCCTGAGGAAACCGATGGATTTCCACATCTATATGATCTTCGCCCAAAGTCGCCGCACGCTGCTGTTGTTCCGTCAGGCTGGCAATGGCCCGGCCATGTCGTGCAGTGTTGTCCTTGGAAGTAGCCATGGAAATCCACCGAAATCCGGCCGGGATTTCCCTACGTGATGTGGGGCCAACGTGATGTGAAAAAACATAGATATTCCAATCAGATTTACCATCATCATAGTTCCTTATTAACCATAGATAAATCAGTATAAATCCCATGAATACTATAGTTATAAGATGTTATTTAAGTATCATAAACCATAGTGAAATTGGAGTTATGTGAACCCCAACTTAGCTATCTTAATCTTGGGGCCCCACTTTGTAGGAAACGATATGAAAACAGGCAACTCACACTGAAGATGATGGAAGTGGGCATTTTTTTTTACCTCCGTGCAATATATGGAAAAACACTCTAAAAATCGCTGGGTTTTTCTAGCTCTAGGTATTTCGACAAGGAGGATCTTGCAGATAAAAGGACGGGTTCGGCGAGGTGCAAACCCTGATTACAAGATCGGAGACAACAAACACGGACCGCCGGTTTTTGTCATCTGAATGTTTTGGAAAACTTTGGGGACCTGAAGAAAACACCAAATTTATCCAATTTTAGTGATTGTAAGTAGGGAATCCAGACTATTTGGGGTCCCAACTCCCAACATAGGGAACGCCGTCAAGATGGGTCAAGATGGGTCAAGTACGGCAAGTCAGCTGCAGTTTCCCCCCGGACTCGCCAAGCGTCCGAAACACCAGCCAAAGACAGGTCCAATTCAGAGGTACCTCAATGGATAAGACCGGAACCAAATCCAACCATTTGCACTTGATACAGATTATATCAGATTATATTGAATTGAGATCATCTGAGATAAAACAACAAAAATGCTTTATCCATGTTTATTCATCATGTTTATCCATCATTCAGCACTATGTAAATCCATTGATTTATGCTTTATCTCACTGGATTGGTTTAAGGGAAAATTTACAGGAAACCATGGTTTTTACCATCAAATATAGGGCTTTCCTGTAAAATTTCCCATCATCCAATTCTATGACTATCACTAAATCCATGACAAAAAAACCATCTGCAGCATCTCAGCTTGGGACGGTCCACGACCTCTCCTATGACCTGCGCGAAACAAAAACGCGAAACGCGGTCGCGGTGAGTCGACTCCGGCGCCAGGCCGGAGACTGGGAACGGACATGAATTCCCCGTTCATGGATGGTGATCATCATTGGTTAGTAATGGTTACTAGTAGTAATGGTTAGTAAGGGTTAGTAATGGTTAGTATATAATGGTTCCATTGAAATTAGTAATAGTAACTGGTTGTGGTTTTAACCATCTTGAAAAATGATGGAGTTCATCAATGGGAAGGATTATCCCATATATTATGGAAAATATAAAATGTTTGAAACCACCAACCAGGTAAGGTTTCAGGGAACGAATTGGTGGGAATCCATTCGTAATATTATTAGTAATGATCAATGGTACCATTACTACACATTACTACTGTCCTATAGCTTAGTAATTCTTAGTATAATCCCCAAAAAATCATCATCAACCAACAGGGGTTTCACTGCTCACATGGTGGTCATTGAGTCGCCCCCTGAGGGAGCCATCTTTGTGCCCCAGATGGTAAAATCAGGTAGGGCCCAGGGTTTCTTGTAACGATTTCTGCGTTCCGGCTATCATAACAACAGAAAAAGTCGCATTTATATCCATCTGTGATCATCTGTGGAATAGTTATCCACTAAAACATGGCACTTTTCCATTGTCACATTTTTTCAAACACATTGATCAGAGCCAAAAGAGCAGCAAATGCAGCAAAGAACCAAGTACCTCTATGTACCTCCATGTACCTCTACGTACCTATATGTACACACACATATATATATATTATTATATATATATACACAAAATATATATAATTAATTATATATACACACAATATGTACCTACCTATCACATTTTCCCACCTGCAATCCTTCCCGCATCTCCAGGCATTGAAGCAACGCTTCACGGTGTTCCAACAACTCCTTGCGCCGAAGAGGCAGCCACTCTGTGGTGCGAAAACTTGGGAACCCCCCACCAATCCTCCAAAAGATTCCAAAAGACTACAGTAAAACCTAAGCTTTATGATTGATGTATTAATTTTACCAGATTAATCTACAGTATTATCTTGTGAAACAAACAAATACCTCCAACCGAAAACTCTGGTCATTTGTCCCAACTCATGAGACTGGAACGGAAAAGGCCCACATCATTTCCCAAACATCTCCCAGTTGTTAAATCGGCCGTTTTATTTTGCGGGAAACCACTGGGATACCCTCTGGTAATTTAACATAACTATGGAAAATCACCATTTTTCATGGGAAAATCCACTATTTCTATGGCCATTTTCCATAGCTTTTTGTTAGTCATTACCAGAGGGATATCTTTGGGAAATGAGCGCTTCACAAAACCAGTGGAAGCCGCAGAAGCCGCTCCAGCACGCTCTCTCGGACCTGGACACAGCGGGATTGTCAAGGCCCGATGCCCATTAGACCTAGACCTGGAAAGCAAAAAAAAAGGGTTTTGCGACTGAGGTTGATGAATTTAACTACAATAACTATATGATTGATAGCAGATATATATGATATATCTATATAGTTTGTGGGGTGATATAGAAGATTCTATACTTATCAATTTGATGGTAATTTTCAATAGCAAAGTGTTAATTTACAGTAAGTGCAAAGGATCCGACCGTAAACACGAGTTGAGCATTTTGACCATATATGTGGCCAGTGACCTTATGAGTCCTTATGGGCATGGTCAAGTCATTGAGGTATCCAGTCCCCACTGATCACTACTATCGCTATCCCTCAGTTCTCAGATGCTCATGATTCCTTTTTATATATACCATACCTTAGTAGACCCCCACCGTGGGGACCCCTAGGAATAAGATGTTTTTATTCCGAGGACCTTCCAGTTCAAAAAACCCATGATTTATGGGTTTAATACCAAGGATATCGCCAGTGGTTCATCCTGATCCATTTGTCATCGCCACGGCAATGGCGCCTCCAAGCACTGCTCCAAGACCTTCCGATGCATCAGTAATTCCTGCGAAGCGTGCGGCAATGGCATCCCCCATGGAGCTACATCCCACGTCTTGACCCCAAGGACCCAACGAATAGCCGCATAGCGGCTGGGGAATAAACTGAATAAACCAAACTGGTTGGTGGTGCAATAGCCATCTTGAAAAATATGAGCCAATGGGAAGGATGACATCCCATTTTTGAAATGGAAAGTAATCCAAATGTTTGAAACCACCAACCAGCAATAAAATCTTTGGAGTAAGATTCGTTCTCTCTGAGCCTGAAAGCCACCGCAAAGTGTGACTGACGTCCCAGGCTGCGCCAAATGTTTTTGGAACTACATCCTACTGTAATAGAGATTCAGTGATGCACTCCATTCACTGCAATTCAGTCAACCACATGTTTTTCACTCCACTGACTTAGCCGAAAATTCGAACATTTGATTGAAACCACATTTCATGGAAACCACAAAGAAAAACCACATTGGTTAAATCAACCACATAAACTAACATAACTATGGAAAATCACATTTTTCAATGCGTAAATCCACTATGTCTATCACCATTTTCGATAGCTTTTTGTATGTTTACCAGATGGGTAAACCTCCATTGTCCTATGGTTTTCCTCTGGTTTTCCTAGGATTTCATTGGTTTTCCTATGGTTTTCCTGTGGTTTACCAGAGGGTAAATCAACCACATTGGCGAACATGTTGAGTTGCGATGTGATCCACCTGGATCGGCTCCGGCACCTGTGTCAATTTTCCCACTTCCTCTCGCAGCAACGAGACCTGGACTGGTGGCGATGGTGACCATGGAATCCACATAAGAACCACCCAAAAATAGTCAGGTGATGACCAGATAACAAGAATCCTATCGTCATAGGTTAGTAATGGTTAGTAATGGTTAGTAATGCTTAGTAAGGTGATGATGACCAGATAACAAGAATCCTATCCCATTTAAGAACAAACATAGTCAAGAAAATGTGTTTCAACCAACAAACCGTTGGATTTGACCAACGAACATGACATGGAGATTTAACAAACAGAAATGGGGACTTAATCAGGTTCAACCAACAAACATTGGGTTTGAACAAACAAGCACCCTATTTAACAAACACTAAAATGGTGATAGAACAACAAGATGTTGGAATATATGGAATATCATACCCGACATGGTCATTTCACCAACTACAAACAGGGTTTCAAGATGTTTCAAGCAAAATCAATGCAGTAAAATCCCACTGATGGTTCTAAACCAGCGGCTTAATCCACCGATTGAAGCACATCTCTCTGGATAGCTTTTAACATGATTCCCCACTGCTACATATTCGTTTATCTTTTGTGCATACTATATACAATATATCATATATATATATATATAAATAAAGAAATAGCATATAATTATATATATATATGTATGTTATACATATATATATATAATATAACATAATATAATACAACATACATACATATATATATACATAATATGATATATTATCTATCTTATATTATATATATAAGAAATTACACATACCATCCATTTGACAGTGATTTATCTGATCGGCCATCTGATCAATCCTCCAGGTGCCTCATCTGCTTGGCTCAAGTTGGGCTCAACTTCCTGCGCATCGGTGGGTTGGAAAAGTTGGACTTTGCAAACCCTCTGGTAATGACTAACCATAGGAAAACCATAGGAAAGCCATAGGAAAGCCATAGGAAAATGGAGGTTTACCCTCTGGTTATGACTAACAGTTTGCTATTGAACATGACCATAGAAATAGTGGATTTACCCATTGAAAATGGTGATTTTTACAGTTATGTGGCAGTTTACCAGAGGGTAAAAGGAATTTGATTTCAAAAGGCTTCGAAAAGTCTTTCCGAAAACTAAGACACAAATCAAAATTGGATTCAAAATGAGTAATAATTAGATAGTTTAGTCGATACTCTTCAGGGGTGACATGGTAACATAGGGCGAATGACAGCTGCTGTTGTTTCATTGTTGATTGCGGACACCATACCCTGCTGATATATTCTAAGAAACAACACATGGCCATGTCATGCCATATCCTTCTTTTGGATCCTCAGTGAGTTGCTACCTCAGTCATTCAGGGTCTTTTGGAAAGCATACGAAGGGTTTTTCCCAAAATAGGACACCCCTTATTTCTTTTGATTTTTCCCATAAAATTTCCACATATTCTTGGAGTATAACATGGTATAACCCAAATGTCAAACAAACCCACATGGACGCCATGGCCACCCAGCCCCCACCTCACTGCTCGCCATGGCTACGAGCCGCCCAAACGGCTAAAAGGAGACCAAGCGGCAATCTTTTTTGGAAACTAGTAGAACTAGTAGACTTAATCCCTGCAATTTCATAGGAAGTGTGCAAGTTGAACATGTGAGATAATCTTTGTTGCAACAAAATCTCATCACTGTTGTAATAGATTATTGGGCTAAAACCGACTGCGATCACATCGTTTTTTGCGGTGCTGTGCTGTGATTGACCATCCCAACACAAGTTGAGATGCCAATGGTTTTCACAGCTTCCATCGGTCACTCTGCATGTTTTGTCTCTACTCGACAGGCGCCATGTTTTGAGCGAGTTACATGATACGGATATACGGATATGGACGGAGATGGTGATATATATATATATATTGTATTATATATATATTATATATATAATATAATATATATATAATATATAATATATAATATATAATATATATATAATATTATATATATATATAATATATAATATATAATATATAATATATAATATATAATATATATTATATTATATATATATTATATATTATATATTATATATTATATATTATATATATAATATTATATATATATTATATTATATATTATATATTATATATTATATATTATATATTATATTATATATATATATATATTTTATATTATTATATATTATAATCCCATTGGACCATCTTTTGGGTCACTGCACACGGAAATTGGACACATGCCCATAAAATGCATGTAGTTTTGGCACAATCCTATTCTATCCACCAGAATGAATGACAACACTGAATAAGAGAACTTACTATTAAACACCAGGCGATTATCTTGCATGATCTTGCATGGACATGCCAACTATATTAATCGTACATCTACTATATGGGTGTGTCTAAACATAGACTATACCTCCAAAATGGTTGTTGAAAATTCATTGGGAACATTCTGGATCAACCATTTGGGGGGTAGCATCAATGTGTAGCAACCCCAGCCAAAGTCGGATAGAACAACTGCTTAAAACACCTGGGAAAATCCTAGAAAACCTCTCCATTCCCCCGCTGAGAGCCAAACAAAAAGGCCTAACCTTCAAAGAAGGCGTTCAAATCATGAGGCCCTCTCCGGGATACCCTCTGGTAACTTAACATAGTTATTGAAGCCATGGCCATAGAAATAGTGGATTTTCCCATGAAAAATGGTGATTTTCCATAGCTATGTTAAATTACCAGAGGGTAATTGCAGTCCCAAATATTCCCGAATCAGAAATCAGATGAAATCAGCTCGAAGGTGGCCCAGCTGTAAGTTGGTAACCCTTCATTCGTTCGTTCGATATATCTATCAGATTCTACCATAAGCATCCATAATCTACCATATTCTAGACCGCAATCTACCATATTCTAGACCATATTCTAGACCATATTCTAGACCATATTCTATTACCATATATCTACTCCATATTCTACCATATATCTACCATAATGTAGACCATATCCTAGACTAAAGAATTGATCCAGTTCTGGCCCCACCATCCTTCAAGGTCACCGTTTCGCCAACGCGCGCCGCCGCGCCGCGAATCTTTTGCCACGCGACGTTTTTGCAACGCGAGCTTGCGTCAGGTCACCTGGGGTACGACACGATGAAAACCTGGGCTTTTGTTGCCCTCCAAGGGTTTAATATAGGATTAATATGGGATTAATGTTGGATATTTATAACATTTTATAACCATCTATAAATCGATAGATAGGTTATACATATAACCATCTATAAATCGATAGCTTCACCCGAAAATTATCTGGCCAACATTTTGCCATGGAAACTGGCCCATTCCATTCATCATTACCTCTTTCAGTAGACATGGTGAGTTTCCAGCATTTCCAACCAGGGACCTCATCCAGCCATGATACCAAACGGAAACGTCGGCTTTGCCTGGCGCACGTGGCGTGCCTAACGCCACGGGTCGATGAGTAGATCTCTGTGGTGGTGAAAAACATGTCTAAATTAAACCACCAACCATTGTAGTCAATATATTATATATCATATTATATTATACATATATATAATCATATATAAATGATTGGAATATTATGGAATATTGGGTCATCATCCAAAGGTAGGAGTGGATTTAGAGTGATTTAGAGTCACACATAGTGGATGTGTTTTGTCTATTTTTGAACCGTTTCAAATAAGTCACTAGTACCCTAAATATGATCTCCATTCAAAAAAAAAGAGCTATACCCTAATAACTAGTGACTTATACTAGTGAGTTATACCCTAATAACTAGTGCCTACAGTATTTAAAAAATATACAGCAACATACTGCAACCATCCCCGTCATTCGTAGTCCTTGGTTTGTGCATCTGAAGCCACGCCACTGCCGTTTGACCCGAGGAAAAGTTGCCGAACAATCCATGTACCCTCTGGGTATTTACTGTAGCTATCCGTAGCTATGGGAAATCACCACTTTTAATAGGTAAATCATCATAAATCATCTATAAATGGTGCCATTTTCCATAGCTATGTTAAATAACCAGAGGGTAATAGTATCAAGCTTTGAGAATGTGGGGATGTTCGACTCTGCATGAACATTGCTGGGCTTTCCAAATGACTTTTCGTCAAATCGGATCTTCAGTGGAAACAGGTTTTTTTTGCATCTTCATGTATGGGTTTGTCTAGAATCGGGTATACGGTATAATATAGTATACCCAGAAATTAGCCATATATATATGTATATATATATTATACCATTTATATAATGGGAAAATGATGATAAACATGGATAAACCCTGGGCCAATATTGGGGTACCCCATTCTCAGACAAAGCCCCCTTGAAACCACCAACCATTGTAGTCAATATATTATATATCATAATTATATATACCCTCTGGTTATTTAACATAGCTATGGAATAGATGACCCATTTATAGATGATATTCCCATTAAAACCTCCATTTATAAGGGATTTTTCCATGGCTATGTTAAATAACCAGAGGGTTAATGATCTTATACCAATTTACCGCCTGGTAATTTCTGACATGGCAATGGAACATCCCATGAAACGGTGATTTGCCGGGCGGACCGCGTTCGTCTTTGGCACATTAAGGACCTAACCGTGAGACGTGAGCCACAGCGGGTTTTAGACATGACTCAAGACGCTTCAGATTACCAGTAGCGCGTGGGTTACTTTAGAGTGTGCGGATATATACAGTATATATATACATATATGTGTATCATAAGTGGGAAGATATTTGATTATTTCACATGCAAAAAACAATCCCGCAGTTCCGTCCGCATGGCATCCTCGAACTTGGTCCCCTTGCCGTCAGATTGACCTTGCGAGGAAACGATCGGTGAAGAGTGGTTGGTTGTCGCTATGGATTTATGGTCCACAACAGAGTCACCAAAGGACTGCCCAACAAGGGTCTGTGGCAGTCTGTGGATATATATATGTATACACAGTATATATATATATCTATATATATATATATATATCTATATACACATAGGTCAGCTCAGAACATCAATGAGGTGTCATACCATCCCCCTCAACTAGCCTAGACCGACCAACTAGCTTGGACTTGCCAAAAAAAAAAGGGTCTGTGGCAGTCTGTGGATATATATATATTATATATACATGTGTATATACACAATATACATATACATATACATACATACATACATACATACATACATACATATATATATCTATACACATAGGTCAGCTCAGAACATCCATTTTAGGTGTCATACCATCCCCCTCAACTAGCTTATAAACCAACTAGCTTGGACTTGCCCAAACATGGGAAAACGACCTCTAAATAATTGTGAGTTGTGAGTCTCACATTTTTATATAAGTCTATTATGTATCATTGGTGGGTTAATACTACGATACTCGTTTGGTACATATATGTAGGATATATTAGAAGATATAGTCTATGACATTCAGCCAGAACTAATTCAAAAGAAAATAACTGCTTGGTGGTTTCAATCCCTCTGAAAAATATGAGTTCGTCAATGGGAAGGATGACATCCCAAATATGAAATGGAAAATAAAAGCCATGTTCCAAACCAGCAACCAGGTAATTGTCAATGGTCCTGCCATACCTGTCTCCACAAAAAATGGAGCGTCCGAAACACAGCTCAGATGATCGGTGCACCTTGGGTAAGAAGCGGATATCGACATCTTCCAACAACTCAGGTTTCACCTCCAGGATGTAGCTCGCTCATGACGCCACATGAGTCAAGTGAAGCTGATGCCACACTGATACCGAAAGTTGGTATACTGTAAAGATAATATGATTCACATCCTGAGGAAATTCAACTCAGATAAAATATAAAATATGGCAACTAGGGGAGATTCATAAGAACTCTCGATGGGTTGTATTCCTCTTGAATATGTAGCTGGCGATATGTTACATCCCAGTGCAACAAACAAGATGCCTACATTGCACGCAAACATCAAAACTAAATTTCCAACATATTGTTAAGGTAAGACACAACTATATGTCCCATTTAACTCATTTTACAATACTGCTTGGTGGTTTCAACCCCTCTGAAGCATATTAGTCAGATTGGATCATCATCCCAACTATTGGGGAAAATAAAACATGTTCCAAACCACCAACCAGAATATGACTACATTACATATCGTTTTGTCTTACAATATTCAATGGGCCAATGTCTTTAAAAATGGGGTGATGTTTTCCATCCAAGGAAACCTAGGTTTTGGGCTCCATTTGAAGCACCAAAACCTGGCCACCAGGTAGGCAGCCCTCTGCGGCCTTCTGATAGTAAGCGTACAACTGCCGCGGCGTGGGCGCTTCTCGGCCCTGAACGGGGCGTGGCGATGCGGATGGAAAAGGCCGCCATGGTTACACTTACCCTCCGGTAAACAAACAGAAAGCTATTGAAAATGGTGATAGACATAGTGGATTTGCCCATTGAACATGGTGATTTTCCATAGTTATGTGAAAGTTTACCAGAGGGTAGTTCAAAATGACCATGATATCAAATGACAAGAGCCTTAAACATTCTTAAAATCTTCAACAAGTTTTCGGTCCGCATTAAGAATATCAAACGGGTTCATCCAAAGAATCAAGAATCTACAATCCATCTGGAGCAATCCAGATCTCAGTCACGCAGCATTCCGCTGGCTCGAATGGATGCACTTCCCATTTTTAGGCAAGCCATTTTTATCTCCCCTTTGCAATACATTTGTATATATGCAGTATATATAGTATACATTGTGTACATTCTATATATTCATATATTGTACCAACACATACTGGTATATATATATAGTTACAATTATATAATGGTACAGTGTATAACCAATAGTACTATAATAGTACACAGTACAACTCAGTATATTCACATATATTCTAGTTATAGCAGCATAGCACCCCATTTTTTTCTGCTTAAATGTAATAAATCTAGCTTTCTGGCGTCATGTCGCCTCTGGAAGTCGCTCCCATCGATCTCGCACTGGATCATGGAAAGCTCTCACCAATGGCACCTGGTGATTCCCATGGTGACAACAGAAAAACCTCTGGACATTAGGGATATACTGGTTGGATCTGGTTGGTGGTATACCATGGTATACCTACCCTGATGGAAAATGAGGCTTTTGACCTCCAACATAAAAAAAGGGATCATGACTTACTGCTGCGTTTTACGCAGGGATACGCAGGGTGGCTGGATGGGTTGCTGGGGGTTGCTGGGATGATGACATTACTATTATGGATCATTCCCGAAAATTCCCTACCTAAAACGCACCAGTAGTTGGGGATTATCCCCTCAATCATCATTGTCACCAACCATAGAAAGTTCGTTGATTTACCCATGAATAGCAGGGTGATTTTCAATCGTTTTTTGTATGTTTACCAGAGGCTATAGATGGTTGGTGGTATACCTACCCCTCTGAAACATATGAGTTCGTCAGTTGGGATGATGATTATTCCCAATATAAAAAATAAAAATCATGTTCCAAACCACCAGTATAGTGTGGGGATTTATAAGCCAGACAATTTTTTGGCCATGACCAGCAAATGACCTTTTTCAATGTCTGAAGATTTCTGTTACGAAAGTTGGGGATCAAACCAGCGGAGTAGATCAATATCTACGGCCAGTGCTCATATATTGACGCAACAACTAAGGCCAATAAGGATCCACAGAATTGAGAAATATGTGTTAACACACATGTAGAATCAGTATGGAAACATGGGATTCTCAATACCAACTATGAGTTAACAGCAATATATTGCGATGTACACAAAGCAAAGTAGAAATAGACTGTGTTCGTACCAAGCTTTGAGTGTATTCCCCTAAGGAACGTGCCCACGAAAGATAGAAGAGTCCCTTTTTGCTGGAGACTTTTCCAACTTTAAAGCATGAAAAGAAATACTGCTAGAAAAGGAGTACTATAGCACGACCATAGGTGATGCGGAAAAGTTGCAGCCCAAAATATGCTCTGAGTGGCACATGTAGACTGAGGGTGTAAATCCGGTCTTGAAGGCATCCGACCGAATCTAACCTGGCAATGGTAAATCGCCCTTAGAAAATGTACAGCTTTTTCCAAATGCTGTTCCCGATAGCTAGGAACCACTTGGTGGCTCATCCCATTGCTCGTAAGTGGGTTAGTTCACCCCAGTTATAAGTGGATTAACCCTACAAAAAATCCCATGTAAATCACTGGGGTTATAACCCACTTACAAGCCGTGGGTAGTTCGCCACCAAGCAGGCTGGGACGTTGACCTCCCAGACCGAGTTGGCCAAGCCACGCTTTTGTCATTGTGCATGGGATCGCAGTAATGTGGGTCCGAGTCAAACCATTCAGGCGCCTGGCATGAAAAAGATACCCTCTGGTAATGACTAACATAGCTATTGAACATGGTGATTTATAGTGGATTTACCCATGAAAAATTGTGGTTTTCCATAGTTATGTGAAAGTTTACCAGAGGGTAGCCAATTTCAAGTGATCTGCCGGAAAAAATTGGTGAATTGCCGGAACATCAAAATGCTTGACACATTGGAATTCATGAAATGAATTCATAAAATGAATCTCCGAATGTGGATTTCCTGTTGGATCATCCTGATGATTTCCAGCTGGATTTCTCAACAAACATCGCAGGCTGGTGCTTCAAAATTGCTCGGTCACTTGGGTCAAAAAATAATTCACTTTGCCCAAAAAACAGGAACGTATAGGGATAGATGCGATAGGGATAGGGAAAAAAACACCCCACCAGTTCTTGGCACGAAAATGTGTGTAGACAATCTTTCTAATGTTATAAGCTATATATTTCATTATATATTTCTATATAAATATATGTAAATGAGACACCATTGTTGTTGCACCTTAAATGAAACCAGCCCTGACATGGCCCGTGCTCCACCATGCTCCGCCATGCTCCGCCATGGCCTTGACGCAGAGGTAGAAGGTGCCGCCAAGAACCAAGGCCCTGGTGACTCGTGGGATGATCCAATGTGGCTACCCTCTGGTAATGACAAAAACCATAGGAAAACCGTAGGAAAACCATAGGAAAACCCATAGAAATCCTAGGTAAACCATAGGAAAACCATAGGAAAGCCATAGGAAAATGGAGGTTTACCCCCTGGTAATGACTAACATATAGCTATTGAAAATGGCCATAGAAATAGTGGATTTTCCCATTAATAGCATGGTGATTTTCCATAGCAAACTGTTAGTTCACCAGAGGGTAACCATATTTAATAGTTTGCTATTGAAAATAGCCATTTTTTTTTGTGAATCATCTCTGGATGGGTCATTTTCTATACCCGGCCTGGTAAACATCAAAAATCTATTGAAAATACCCCAGTTATAGTGAGTTGTCCCATTAATAGCATGGTGATTTTCCCAGTAGTTTTTTGTATGTTTACCAGAGGGATCCACAATGCTAATCCGACATTCCTGACGATTCCACTTCCAACATCTTCCAAGCTTTTTATGCCTTACCCCTTGATGTCTTTTACACGGAGTTTCCTTTGACAAAAGCATTGGAAAAAACACCTGATATATTGTAATATGATATGATATAACCCCATGGGTTGAGCGTATGCATTTTCAGTCCATCCAACTGCTATAACTTTCACCTGTTGAAGCCTTTGGCACAAAACCATCCGAACATGATGCCAAATACATCTCCAGATATCTCCAGGCTTCCGAGCACCGTCAGAGGCCACAAGTTGGTATACAAATGGTCCTGAGGAACGTGTTGGGATGACAGTGGCAGGCACTCAGAGAATTGTTGTGGTCTGCGATATCTCCTCATAACCCGTTCTTGAGCACAAGAAGGTAATCATAAGACCACAAAAAGGCTCTAAATTAAATACTGGTTGGTGGTATACCTACCCCTCTGAAAAATATTAGTCAGTTGGAGTTACTATTCCCAATATATGGAACAATAAAAGCCATGTTCCAAACCACCAACCAGAATAGCACTGACCTCGGGCACGAGCGCCACATGATGCAGCATCAAGCCACTCATTGCAAAAGACTCTGGGAGGAAATTTAGCTCTAGAACAAGTTTGGAAAGGTATGGGGGTTTCCAGAAACGAGGGTTCCCCACAAATGGTTGGTTTATAATGACCATTCCATTTAAAATTCATGATTTAGGGGATTTTAGGGGTACCCCCATTTTAGGAAAAAGCCAAATAGAATCAAATAGATCAGCAAAAGATTTGCATTTGACCATGCTGTAACCGTTCACTACCCGGAATCACTGCCAGCATCAGCATCAGATCCCAGGCCCAGTACCCGAGAGTTTTGTCCCTCGGCAGGTCGTTTCGCTCGCCCTTGGCATAGCGCTCGTAGCGCTCCTGAGATGTCAGAGATAGCGACCAGAAAAGAGCGGTTGGAACCACCAAAGGCCCAAATGTCATGAAGAAGTTGCAGGAAATCCTTGTTCTTGCGTACCATTCTTATCCAAATTCTTACCATCTTTTTTTGGTGGTTACAACCTACCCCTGAAAAATCATGGAGTTCGTCAGATTGGGATCATCCCAACTCTTGGGGAAGTCATAAAATTCATATACCCTCTGGTAAACTTTCACGGTTCACTATGGAAAACCACCATTTTTCATGGGGAATTCCACTATTTCGACTGGGCCATGGCTTCAATCGCTTTTTGTAAGTCATTACCAGGCCGGGTAAATTCCATGGGTCCAGTCACCACCAATGCTGGATGGATGTCACTGGCACATCCACAAAGACTGGTCCTTTCGCGCTTGCCGTTCCTCGGGCGTCTCCTTTCCGAACAGTTTTCCAAAAAACTGGACGAAGAATGGTCATATCTGGGTAAATTAAAACCATTTGGATTGACTGTCATGGCCCTCTGGATCCCCTGAAGCCTTGCCATCAGTGGCATTTGAAACTTTAAACATCTGGGATAACCTGAATAGTTCGGCCATGAATGGGGATGATTCCCCTAAAATAAACCATGATGAACCAGGCTTCGGGAGAACAGGGTTCGGTCGTGATGAAATTTACCCAGGTATATATACTAATGGTCTAATGGCGATCCTTACACTAAGTCACTAAGTGCATACTTGATATAGTTGTCACATATTGAGGCTGCTTGGTGGTATACCTACCCCTCTGAAAAATGATGGACTTCGTCAGTTGGGATGATGAAATTCCCAATATATGGAAAATCATAAAAATTCCATGGTTCCAAACCACCAACCAGATATTATTATTATAGATAACTATAGATGTAGAAATGTAGAAAACTATAGAATACTAAAATTTCATGGTTCCAGTCACCACCAACCAGTGATTCTTAACCATTATTAACCATTATTAACCATCATTAACCATCATTAACCCATATATTTCACCAATGTTCCAGTCACCACCAACCAGGAGGTTGAAACTCAATGATTTTTTCGGACGATGTCAGTCTGGTTACTTCAACCGGGCAAGACCTTGGTACGAGATCTGGTCATGTAACCAACAACCATATGGGTGTGTCTGAAAATGTCGTGTAGCCCTAAAGGTACCCAATGGTTTTGCTGATCATTATTAAATTATCCCTATGAAAAATGGCTATGTGTTTGGAAATATACCCTATTTTCAGACAAGATCATAAAATCCCCTATGAAAAATGGCGATTTGTTTGGGAAGATTAACCCAACATTTTCAGACAAACCCATATTCATTGAAACTTTGAAATGAATCTAAATAATGAGCCAATATTCAGGTTGAATATGGTTGAATATGGTTCAACATTTTATCGTTTATCACTTTGAACTAGGATTGATTTCTGTCAGCTCCAACTAGAGAATTTGGCATGCATCCAACTTTAAAAAACACACCTTAGAATTGGATTATCACACATGATCCCAGCAGTCAATGACATATCCCAGCATAACATTACAGTAGAATCTGGACTGCTGGGATATGCCGGGATCGCTCCACCGATCGGTCCTTCTCCCAGTGTTGTGTCCACTGCTCGCGATCCACCTGGAGCTCATCTACCGATCTCAAATTAAAAAGGTGCCAATGGACCTCGAAAATGGTCAGTTTTTGGGAGATTGGAGTATATTCAACCATGTTGATCATTATTAACCATATTCAACATCAACACTAATACTAACATTAATTATATAATATGTTATATTCAACCATATTCAACCATCATATGCGATCAGATTTTGAAGTCGATTCTTTGCCAAACTCAAGCTCCCCAAGAACCGTGATCATCCGTGGTGAAGATCAATTGCAACTCACACAACGCACTACTTGGTGGCGAACTACCCACGAATTGTAAGTGGGTTATAACCCCAGTGAAAAACATGGGATAAGTAGGGCTAATCCACTTATAACTGGGGTTATAACCCACTTAGAATTCGTGGGATCAGCCACCAAGTAGTGCATGCAATCTTCGCTTCGCATGCCGGCTCTCAGCATTCGACATCCAACCCACCTCCTCCAACAGAAACATACAAAAACCACGACCCAAGCGGACGTCCTTCATGAATCATGTGGACAATTGCTTTGTCATGACGAACTGCCCTCATTTTTTGTGATGTTTTAGAGTTTGAGAACATATTTTATGATTTTATGTTCCCGACAATAACATGTTCATTTTTTATCATTTTTTTGCGGTATACCATTTGGACATACCCATTTTTGGACAAATCTACTGTGTATACAACGGTGCCCTCGGTGCCATCTTCCCCAGGCCTGTTGGCTCATGTTGGTCCCGAACTTGCTGAACTGCAGGTCCTGCGTGACAAGCAGGGAGCGGGGTATAGTGAAAGAAGTGACACATGGACAAACTTTTGAAGATATTTTTGGTCCCCCTCCATTTTGCTGTGTTTGTCTGACAACCAAATTGCTACATCCTGAATTTGTTGTTGTTGCTGTTGTTGTTGTTGTTGCTGTTGCTGCTGCTGCTGCTGTCATTGTCATTGTCATTGTCGTCGTCGTCGCCGCCGCCGCCGCCGTCGTCGTCGTCGTCGTCGTTGTTGCTGTTGCTGTTGCTGCTGCTGCTGCTGTTGCTGTTGCTGCTGTTGCTGTTGCTGCTGCTGCTGTTGCCGTTGCTGTTGCTGCTGCTGCTGCTGGTGTTGTTGTTGTTCTTCTTCTTCTTCTTCTTTTTCTTCTTCTTGTATCTTCTTGTAGGTGTCGACTATGTAATCATGAGAGTCATGGAGACTTGATTTGAACATCTGAAATTGTAAGCACCAAACAAATCAGGCAACGCTGACACGGTTTCAGGCCTGGAATTTAGACAGGATGCACAGCGGGCAATGCTGAGGCAGACTTCTGATGATGGCAAGTTGACGTCTGTACGAAATAACCACCAGAGAAATCTGGGGTGAGGATTTCTCGAAACAAATGATAAATAGAACGGACTATCATGGAGAAATACCTTCAAAGGGCTAAACCTGACCAAATTGTAGGAATGCAACGTCCAAGTTGCCAAGCTTCTTCTTGCAATAAACCTTTTCCACTGAATGGTCATTTCCAATCAACGAAGTGGTCTTTTGAATGTTTTCGCTGATCATTTCCAATCCGAATCCTTGCAAACTCACCCTGCCTGGTCGTAGAGCGCTTTCTTCCAGGAATCACTCAACCTGACCACCGTTCGGCTGCACTGAGGAATTCCAAACTCCTGTTTTGCTGTCTACTGTAGACGTTCCCCCTGTATAAAAGCGAAATCAGAATAAATGATTGTCCGATACAGGTGTGGTTCAAATTTCAGGCCTGGCAAACAGCAAATGAACAAGTCATTCCTATACTAAAGTAAACCATCAGAGTTTGTGATGCCCAATTCCGGGCAGACAGCAAAGATAGCAAAGACAGTTTCCATCACAGCCAGGGATCTGGGGTCAGGGACGTAGCATGAGCTTCCTGAACCTCTTTGAAGCGCGTTTCCGCCTGTCGGAGTTTGGTGGCCGCTGTTTCCCTGGTGATTTTGCTAGCTTCTTGATGGGAATGACCCTGAGGCTCAATCCTAACCAGCTATTGGGAGTACCCCCAGTCATCATCCATATTATGTTCGGATTTTCCATTTTTTTTCCCATCCAGCTATTGGCTAGCCCCATTTATGGAAAGCCATTGAAAAACGGAGTATGGCTGCCATGAGATACCCTCCTACCATCACCCCAGGTCATGCATGATGATCCATGTGGAGGGGGCCTCCGGATCATCCACGTTGCGATCTGGGTGGTACTTCTTTGCCAAGCGTCTGTACCTCGGAGAGTTTTCACCGGTCATGGGATGGTCAGGTGGGATGATCCAAATGGGGCACGGCGAAGACATGGATCTGTGGATCGCGGTGAACTGTCCTGGTTTGAGAATTCCTGAATTCCTCAGGTGGGGTCTGGGATGGTCTGGGTATGTTTTGATCGTGAAATGATTGTGAAGCTATGTCTATCTTGGCAAGAAACTTCGCAAAGTAATTCAAGTACGAACGGAAATCACTAACGCAGACGGGTTCTTTCGGTCGACCCTCAAGTAATAGGAAATCCTCCGACAATCCAGGGACATCGCCAGGGAAAAGCATTCCTAGCAACATGCCTGGATAGTCCTGGAAGAATCCGACGATTTGTTCATTGATGATGGTCTCATGGTCTCTCCGATATCAACCCACCATGAAAACCAGCACCCCCGAAGAGATCGAACAGGTCGAGTGGTGTGTTCGGTAGGCTGACGCCAGTGCATTGAAATGGTGGTAAATCATGATAAGATATGATAAAGCATGGGTAACATAACTGTGTATGGCGCAGGTCCCAAAGTGATATGCATCACTACATCAGCTATGAGCAGTGTTAATGACCAATTTGAACAAAAACAGTGGTTGCTTTTCATTTGATCATAGTATTCAATATGTAGAGAGTTGTATATTCCGCGCACAAATGGCCAACCAACCATTTATCATCATTTATCGAGCATATATCAATATCATTCAATATCGCCATATCTTTCAATATGTCGGTTAAAACAAAGAAGAACAAATCGATGGTTTCATCCATGGTTTAATCCCATTTCAATCCAATAATATCCATTTTGATATCACAAACTTCTTTTTTTGAACGGGTTCAGCTATCCCTGGTTGGTGGTTTCAACCCCTCTGAAACATATGAAAGTCAGTTGGGATGATTATTCCCAATATATGGGAAAATAACTTTCATGTTCCAAACCACCAACCAGATCCCATTTCAAGTGGCTTTTAACGATCTTTACAGATCTGTACTAATCTGACATCAACAACTCGGTCGGCGCACGCTTCTTTGATGTCTTCTTTCTTGGCCTTTGGCGTCACCTCCAAGATGTCATAATACCTCCATCCCGAGCTCCAGGCCGACTATATATATATATAAAGGGATGCTTCTGGGGAATATATGAACTGAATATTATTGAAAATAATTGAATATCTACATTCATTGTTCAATACTGTTTTCTTTTTTAAACATATTTATGTTCAATGTTTCTTCCTTAACATTGCTACTCTTTCTTCAGGCGATGGTTCTGGGGCAATTTTTGTGCCTACTTTGACTGTGTTTGTCGAGGCTTTCCAGATCTTTCCAGTTTCCTATCCAGTCCCACCAGTATTCAACTACTCAGATTTGCGTTGAGCAGAGGTTGTTTGCATCCTTTTCTTCACCTGTCCCTATTGACAACTTCTGGAGTGCTTTGGCTTCGCCCAATTTTGGAGTACTTCCGTCAGTTTATGTCAGTTTTGTTCAATAGGCTTCCTGGCAGTATTTTCATGGAGTTGCATGGTGTGTTTTTCACCACGGCAGAAGTGCAGACGTTCGAAAGATTCCAATTCGACAGAAGACCAACTTCGGAGGAGCTGATTTTCTCCACGGGACATCTGGTTGGGTTTTGCATTGAAAGAATGGAAGCGACCATACGAAACTTTCCCAGCTGAAGATCCACTGCAGATTGTGCCCCTCTTACGTTTTCAGTTTCTTCCCCCAGTAATCAAGATTGCTTCATCAATTTCATGTAAATTTTGCTCCCATCAGATGGGTTTGTGTTCATTTAGATCATTTAGCATCCCAGTACCCTCTGGTAATGACTAGCATAGCTATTGACAATTGCCATTTAGTTCACCAGAGGGCATCCCTTTTAGAAACATAGCAAGTATAGGAAAATCCATTCAGCTGCTGCATCCGCATCAAAACCTGCCGGCGACACGTGCGGCTGCCACTTGCAAACCGACGACGTGAGACCTTGGGGAAGGCCCTTGAAAAAAAACGAGGACCATCCGGCAATCAAACGGTGCAACGGGAAATCCCCTATAAATAGACTGGTTGCTGGTATACCTACCCCTCTGAAAAATATTACTGTAGTCACTTGGGGTTACTATTCCCAATATATAGAAAAATAAAAAGCCATGTTCCAAACCACCAAGCAGTAGAGGTTTATAGCTGGGAAAAGGACCACTCATCTATTAAAAAATGAGACTTTTCATTATTGTCATAAGGTAAACATAAATAAAACCTGGTAAAAATATGAAACAAACGGTTTGAACATGACTCTTCCTAAGGAAGCCTATGGTTCACTAAATGTCATGAGAGAGTCAAGGATTTGGGCACTGCCATTGACCATGATTTTGCCCACGAGTTTTGACACATCCCGAGGTCGCTTTAAAAAGATCATATCAGTAAAGATTCTTTGGAGTACAATCATACAGCATACTGAGATTACAATCTTCCTGGTTGCCTTTGGTGGTTTATACTTCAGTAGGGATTGACTGTCATGGCCCTCTGGATCCCCTGAAGCCTTGCCATCAGTGGCATTTGAAACTTTAAACATCTGGGATAACCTGAATAGTTCGGCCATTTGGGGATGATTTCCCTAAAATAAACCATGATTCCAGGGTTCGAGAGAACAGTGAGGTCGTTATAATTTACCCAGAAACGTTAATGCCGTTCAGCAGTGCAGGTTTGAACCCACCTCTGATCTTCCCTTAGGTCATAACTGGGAAGGTTCTGCTCTGCCGTGGCTGCTTGTTCGGGGGAGTGAGTTCCAGGACTTGTGTATCCTGGGATGTCAGCTATGTCAGGGGTATGTACGAGAATATATCCCCAAGTTCTACGGCTTTATATGGTACAGTACTGTACCTCTATTCAAGGGTCCTGAAATTCCTATTGAAAATGGGCATACAACCTTCAATGCTGGGCTTAGTGACAATGATGGGTCCTTCTGAAAAACACATCCCCGCTGGCTCTCCTCTATCAGAGCATTCTGGGACGGGTTCAAACAGTTCAAACATGCGAAAATCACCAAGATATGGAGCTTTCCCAAAATTTCCCAGTCGTCATGACTTAGCAACCCCAGTTATCATCCAGTCGTCATGAACGACCATGACTTAGCAACCTGAACCCCCATGGTGACTTGGGAAACTGTCTATTTTAAGAGACCCAGAAATGGACGATTCACCAGGTGGATCCAGGCCGCACCTGACCAAAGCGCCCTGCAAAATGCCTGCGAGCTCCACCAGGTCCAGGTCCAAATGGCCACACTTTCTTGGAGATTTAAAGATCAATAGATGACAAAAGTGATATATTTTCAATGTATAGCCAGCCATCAGAAAATAGATACTTAGAATTACTTAGATACCTAAAACTTTAAAATAGTAGGGAATTGCATTTCTATCCTTGTTTTGGGGTACTATTTTACACCAGCTCTAGTCATAGTTACATCGCGAGATTTCAATTCCGGTCTTCGAGTGTCTCGTCACACCATCCAGGGATATTGAGCCAGGTGCCCATCCCCCGGAAATTGAAGCCATGTTTGGTCCCTGTTGGTAGTCTAAGATCCGCAGGAAACCAATGGTTCTTCCAGTAGAATCAAGGAATCAAGGGGAACACACACTACCCTCTGGCAATTTAGCAGTTTGCAATGTAAAAACACCATGTAAAAAAAAAAACGGTGAGTCATCAAACTAAAAGGGCCATGTATACCATAGCATACCATAGCCATGGTAAATCACCAACGGGTATCACACCTGTTTTAAGTGAACACCCGAAGACACCTCCACCGCTGCGAACAACTTCGGCAGTACATCGCAGGAAAATCGCGGCAAATGGCGAAAAGGGGCTGCTGGCAGGTACTGATCCATGGAAAACTTGGTGCATGTTTCTTGAGACAAAGAATAATGTTCCAATATATCTTGATAGCATTGATAGCCATGGACCCCTGTGCTGTAAATCATGTATATCCTGTAAGATTTCTATAGATCTCTTGCAGTACTTGCAGTCCAAGACTGCCCACAAACATTGATCAATGTTGCTGTGACTTGAGTTTGGTGCTGCCTAGCTGCTGTGGCAAGTCTGACTAGGTTAATCATGTTTAATCTAATTTGGTGGGGGTAGGCGTAGCTGGTTGCCATGAAATCTACCTGAGGGAGGTTATAAAATATTAATATAGTCAATCTGCCCTGCGGGAGGTAACAATTAGTCCTGCAGTCCCGCCACAGCATCTTCATTGTTCTCACGTGTTCTCGGAATTTGCGAAACTAAAAGCTGCAGTTTTTGGGGCCGCAAAGATCGTCTCTGGAGTTGCTGCCGCAAAAAATGAGGAGGTCAGCTGGTCAGTCGCAGCCCAGGTTGCCAAGAAATCATGATCGATCTCCTTCCCAATTGGCAGGGAAACCAACATGTACATTTCACTCAAGCTGACTCTTAAATTAATACATGTTCTTTTCTCACTTCATCAACCTAGAAGTCAAACACACAAAGCTTTTTTCAAGAAGAGAACCTGCAGAGAGCAGTGAAGAACTGTGGCTTTCATCAATTTTTGTCATCAACTTACCCCAAGACTGCTCACATATCCAAGGTCCCTCATAGTCCCACGCAGCTCTGTTCAGCTGCTGTCCTATTTCGGGGTAGTGGTCGCTGCGGGAATCCGCGTGGTGATACTGAGAGAAACCCATAATTTAATATCTGGTTTGTGGTTTTAACCATCTTAAAGAATATGAAAGTAAATGGGAAGGATTATCCCATATATTATGGAAAATAAACAATGTTCCAAACCACCAACCAGAATATATATATATATATTATATTAATACACATACATACAATTTAATTACAAACGATTCCATGTTTGAACATGTTTTTGTGACACCAGCCGTGCACTTTTCTTTCATTGTCCAACGCTTCAGCCAGATCATGTACACTAACCAACCCAACCCAGTCGGAAGACTGGGTGGCATTCCTATCATACTGTAACAGCCAACAAGCAATGGGATTGCCCTGGATTTTCTTCGAGAAGCAACTACCTTTGACATCTCTTACATATCCTTTTTCCATCTCTAGCCTTCAAGTATCTAAACGGGGTCCTTCAGTGAAATATTATGATCCACAATGACATTTGCTGCTGGTGGGGTGTTCGCTAATTGGGGACCTTCAAAACGCTCAACAAAAAGAACCCAGCGTCTGATTGGGAGTCGTGGTGGGTCACGAACCAACACAGATCATACAGCAACTACCTGGTCTTCGTCTGGGTCAGAACTCAAAACTCTCAAGAATATGATCACATGTACTGTACATGTACTATTTTACTTTAGAATCCTGAACCATATCCATCCATATCCATCAACATCATCAATCAACAAAGAACATCAAGGAACCCCGCCATAGGGCCCCATTGCTTGGGGCGCGTCCACTTGCCGTCAGCAAGCTTATGATACGACCCAGGCTACGGTCAACAGTCTCTTGCTCCAACAACTTGCCTGTTTTCTAGCCCTTTCAGAGAGAGATGACCCTTGGAAGCTCAAGATTTTCCAGCTGGCCATCCTTTTTGGCCACAGATGGCTGGGAATTTCCACAGAGACTGGCACCAAACTGGCACCTGCTGAAACCACGGAGGCTCGGGCAGGATTGTGAAACTGGAAACATGGCTTGGATCCATCATGGTGGGCAATCTCTCATGGATCCTTCAGATCTGGAATGATCTTGGTATGAGGGATATTTAAATGGTGGTTATTGGTATGATCTGTGGTTAATTCATATCCCACATGGTTCCTTCAACTGTGGTATCCTGGTATGAGGCTAGTCCACAATGCACAGATCCCTAAGCCCAAATCTGTGGGGCCCAAAGCCAAAGGGCCTCCTTTTTGGGAATCTGTAAAAACAAGACGTGTTCATCACACACCTCTTTATCAACCAAATGGAGATGCGATGCATGATGGATCCTGAATCGATCAGAGCACCTCCCTCGCCGGTAGATGCTGCTCCTCGGAGACCATAAAAGATGCCCCCAGCACCAACAAAGGAAACCAAACAAAAAACACAAAAACACAAAAACATCTCCCACTGGGACTGGCTTGGGGAAATGACTGGCGAAGCTGTAGGTGTTACCTTCACACCAGAGGAGGACTGGAAAACTCGCTCCGCTTCGACTCTTCGACGGTCAGGTCCGTTTCATGACCTGCCAAGGAAAGAGTTGAAGCTTGGGAAAGGGGGGCTAAAAAAGGGGGGTTCCATAAATGGGGGGTGCCCCAAAAATGGATGGTTTATCATGGAAAATCCTATTAAAATGGATGATTTGGGGGTACCCCCATTTTAGGAAACCTCCATTTTCTGTCAGCTGATCTAGCTGTTGGTCCCATTCCAAACGGACCCTCCCATCCCATTCGTATGGAAGAAATCCAATTCGGTGCGCCGGTTAAGAGGAGCGCAAATGGAATATCTTGGACTGAGCCCTCAGTCAATTTTTCAACGCATCGATGAGAAAATACGGCGCTTCAGAATCTTGGCAGGGCTTCAAGATGGGGTACCTACACGAATGGGTCGTTGTCAGTATTCGACCTGGTGTGTGGGACGGGACGACACCAATACTATAATACTGGAGATATTACCATATATAACCAACAAATACTGATTTATTGAGGGTACAAAGGTATCATAAAATGAGATAGGCAGCAGGTAGCCCTGAATTACATGTACTTACAATTCAGGTATTATTGGTGGCGATCGTTTTTAATATATCCAATTGCTGGAATATATTTGGAGATATTAATAGTTAGGGTAAGAGGTACCAATTTTTAACAGCTGGACATCTCCGGAAAATGAGAATTGCGTGAAGAATTGTCAGGTAACTAGCCGATCATTGGATTCAAGGATCCGCAATCCTCAAGTATATACTCAATTGAGAAACACTGGTTGGTGGTTTTAACCATCTTGAAAAATATGAAAGTCAATGGGAAGGATTCTTCCATGTATTATGGTAAATAAAAAACGTGTGAAACCACCAACCAGAACATGTGTAGCTGTATGAGTGAGAATCCATTCTGAAAAGGAGCTCTTCATACAGATTTGAAGCTACCAGCAAGTAGCCTTGTCAAATCAATGAAGTGAATTGAATTGATCATAATTGATCTAACGAACTAATTTGGTTTAAGGGAACATTACATTTTTCCCTTAAACCAATCCATTGATCTAAGGGAACATCTGCAGAAAACCTATGGTTTTGCATGTTTCTTTTGCCACTAAAACCATCCACCTGCTATGGTTCCGATAGGGGCCTTGGCGGCAGGGCGCGCCAGCGGCTTGCTGGCTGCTTTCGCCTTGGCCTCGCCATGGGCCAAAAAAGAGTGAAGAGGTGTAGACAACCAGGAATTGATAGGCTTTTCTATGGCCGTTTTATGGGGACAGTATGGGGATGCTAAAGAAACACAAAAAAGCGGAGATGTTTTGCGGTAATCCGTAGGGATGTTTTTCCAGACAGATTCGGCACCTCTAAATATGGATAGATTGGATTAGATTGGGGTACCCTATTTTGAGACAAACCCACAGAAGAGATTGTCATTCCAGATTGAAGATCAGTTGCCTATCGCCACTCTCCGAACATGTCCAACAGGAACAAGGACTTGTCCAAGCAAATTGTGTTGGTGTAGTGGACCCCTCAAGACCCTCAAAGAGATGGTGCAGAAATCGCCTTTCAATCAACAAATCGTCTTTTCTTGCAACTTGGCCCAACTTTGAATGTATCCAGCATTAGGTTCAGGGACAAAACATATGTGGGCATATTCATAGTTCTTGCAGTTTGAAGGTGCCTGAAGATGTTTGAAGTATACTTGGTGGCTCATCCCACTTAGTAAGTGGGTTATAACCCCAGTTACAAGTGGATTAACCCTATTTATCCCATTTATAACTGGGGTTATAACCCACTTACGAGCCGTGGGATGAGCCACCAAGTAGTGAAAATCACAGATTTTTTTTCAGATCTGGGTCGACAGCCTTGGCCTTGGCCTTGGCCTTGGGAGCACCAGCACCTGGACGCCGTCGGTTTTTTTGGGACTCTTTTCGGGAGTTGCTTTATAGATCTCCAGTCATGGAACAAACCATGGAAAAAACTGTCCGTTTTTATCAACATATTCATAAAATGTCATAAATCATAATCATAACCCATAGGATCCATGTATGCTATATATGGTAACATGGATCCCATCCATATACCCCCTTTATGTTGGCATATATACCAGCACCATGGATCCGTCATGGGATATTTGTAACAATTTTAAGTAACCATTCAACTTTCAGGCATGAAAGTTGTTCTGTGACTACAGCTGATCCGTAGACTCGTAGACCATGCACAGCATGGTATCTAGTTTCACTGAACTATCTTTCAATATGAGCGATCATGAAAGATATATATATATATATGAAAGCACGACCAATCTGGAAATGATCACTTTGTGGAGGGAGATACTCCGCCTGAAAAATCTTGAAATACATATGTTTTCTGCTCTCCAGCAACACACTTGAGCAGTGTCCGAGATTGTCGGTTGACAGAGGTTCCAGGCAGCCGGCTGTAGTTTCTGTGAGTCTTCCCATTGTCATCAGCCATCAGCCGATCATGACAGGCATGAATTCACAGATGCACCACATTTTACCCTGACTGAAACATTTACTGGTTGGTGGTGCAATAACCATCTTGAAAAATGATGGAGTTCGTCAATGGGTTTCGGATGACATCCCATATATGAATTATGGAACATCAAAGCCATGTTTGAAACCAACCAGATAATCATTATAGTACATCCAATAATTGACCCATTGATATCCATTTATTCATTTCATTATCCAATAAACATACTGTGGATGGAAGAAAACCTGCACCAGTTGATAGATGGTTTATCCCATTATTTATAGGGTTTTAACCATCCTAGGTGGTGCAAGATTTCTTCCATCCACAGTATGAATAGCCTGGTTCTTCAGTTCTTCCTCTTTTCCTGGTGATGACCAGCCACCTCCATGGCCTCGTCCACGCTTCGCGGCTGCTTTCGGCGACGCTGCGGCTTTCACCTTTGGAGCAGCCGCAGGTTTTCCTCAGTCGAAGCCCAAACACATCCAAGAACCAACGCAATCATCCATCTGTCATGTCATATCTTGGGATCTTGGGAAACTCATGGAAACTCTAGTTCCTTAGCTCCCCAAGTCCTCAGTATTTATGTGTGGATATAACCAGAGCCTAATTTTTCTGGCATCTTAAAGCCGGCCCACGGCAGAACACCCCCCGACACAACTCGGAGACAAAGGCGACATTTTTGGCCAAACTTCTCCAACCTTCAGGTGAACCATGCCCAGTTTTTTTTACAATTTCCATGAGACCAGGAAGACCTGCACTTTTTCGACGCGCTACAAATGTCAAGGTCTACTGGAGGATACCCAGGCAACGATGGACGGAAAGTAAAAACCCAAGCCAGCGATGGCAACATATCCAACAACAGATCACGAATTCTCTGGGTTTCATAGGTAAAATCATGGTAAAAGTTTTTTATCCAAATTAATAATGGTCATTTTCCATATGGTTTGATAGGCAAAATCATGTTTATTTTTTCATCCAACAAAACAATGGGTCATGTTCCATATCTATGAGAATTCTCTCACATGACAATCTATGGAAACAGCCCCACCACTCAAAAAAAAGGTCAGGTGATCTGGGTGGCCCACGTTTGGCCCCTCGGCCTAGAGACCTTTTTCTGGCATCCGCCAAGGTGATGTGGGAGATATGATGGTTGGAGACATTGAGTACTAAGTGGGATGAACCACCAAGCATGTAATGTTTTTTGGAATGGGACATAGTTGGATGCTGTTGGATGATATGTGATAGTTGGATGGTTTGGATGACATGGGATATATAACTAACGAACCCGATAGTTGGAGGTCTGTCAAGGAAATGCGCTATACCCCAAGCCTGCTATCTAATTCAATGGGGAAAATCATGACAGAGCATCAAACTTTGGAGTTTCCATCTGGTTATTTAACATAGCCATGGAAAATCACCATGCTATTAAGTTCGGTAAACCATCTATTTCTATGGGCCATCTATACCATGGCGAACTGTTAAATAACCAGAGGGTAGCACATTTTCAGACACAGCATCACTGGAAGGAGTGCCTTCGCTCTCGTTGCCAGGTGGACTTTGGGTCTCACAGTTTCACCCGTTGCTTTCACTGCTGTGAAAGATCCTTTTCGTAGGAAATAGAAAGCCATTGATTGGGAGTCAAAAGTGAGTTATTACACTTCACTCTGAACTTATGATTATATAAATATATGTAATATATGTAAATCCAAGAACACTGGTTGTTATATCCTGATAAATGAGATTAAATGGGCGACTATCATATGGACATAGGCCGAACCCAAAAATTGGATGAGCAATTCAAAAAATGACGAGCCAATGACTAGCCAATACTCTGTCTGCCTGAGTTGTAATCATTCATCAATTATCATTTGAGCAGTGTTCAAAATCCCTGTATCATGCCATTATACTGGTTGGTTTATAGGGATTCCCCTATCGGATTATTAGAATCCCCAATATATTGGGTAGTATACTCCCCTATAATAATCATCAACCAACAGGGGTTTTGAACACTGCTCATTTATGGTGACATCCTTTTGAAGTCAAGTCGACATAGTCGATATGATTGACCCAGATATATCGCGATCATCTTCTGATGAAACCACCATTCTTGTTGATTAAATTGAACAACTTGTGGTGGTAAGATCGAACCAAACATGCAGAATTATGATTCGAATTATGCAAATGGTCGACAAATCCCTGGATCTTGCAATTGTGAACCAATTTTGCATCTGAGCCCAGTCCCACTCTTTCCTGAATTTCGCACCTCTTGGTTCTGGGCGTGTCTGTGGCCTAGCGATGTGGTGATTTCACGGAAGTTTTTTCACTGGGTAAATCACCCGAATCCCGATTTCCCCACATTTCCCCACTGTAAAGCGTCTCACTCTGTATCTCGGTTCGTCACTCTCTACGCTCATTCCTTCCTCATTCCATTCGCCGAAGGGGCAATGAATATGGCAGATGTTTACTGAATTTACCATCATTTACCATCAAACCGATATTCAAACAGGATGATGTTTAGTGATTTCAAAATATTTCAAACCGCTTCAAAAACAGGACCGACAAAAACAAGCGGAAATCATCATCCGAGGATGGAAATTGAGGTGCACAAACTTTCAAAGCACCAAGCAGTTTTTTACGGATTCCGGGACTAGACTCAAAATTTCAGAAGCCTAATCTTGGGATACCCTGAGATGGCCTGAAGATCTCCAAAACATAAAAATGTCGTGAACCAGAATGAAAAACAACAGAGATGTGCAAAAATTGAAAAAGAGATTCTACGTTGCGTAGCGGAGCAACTAATATGAGATCTAAATCAATGCTGGATTTTTTTTTCACAAATAAGTACCACTTGCATCTATCCAGAACGATTTATTTCGGAGAAAACACCAAACATGTTTCCCCAAAACATACTTCCTTGTTGACCTTAAGCTAAACCTGGTTGGTGGTATACCCACCCCTCTGAAACATATGAGTTTGTCAGTTGGGATGATGACATTCCCAATATATGGAAAGTCATTCAAAATTCCATGGTTCCAGTCACCACCAACCAGCCATTATAGTTATTTGCGTCTCATAAACCATAGTTATTGCAGTTATGTGAACCCCAACTTAGCATAACTTAGCTATGTTGATATCTTTCTACATGGTATTCTAGTCCCTCATGGCAGTTGACCTATCTCAGCCACGAAAAAAGTTCCCGCGCCTGTGACTGGGAGCTGTCAATTTCTTGCCACAAGCTGCCGAGCGCTTCGCAGCTTCCCCTGTCAATGGCTGACCCAGTGGATGTTAGCCATGAATGGTTTATTAAACAAGGGATTTAACAATGAAAAATGGTGGTTAAATGGCATTTAAGCGACAAAAATGGTGATTTTAGTCTGATTTGTATATGTAATGGGGGTAAAACAATGCCATAAACCACCCATTTGGGAATGGTTTATACCGTTCTACATATTTGTAGTGATTTTGGGGATGGCTTATGAAATTGTTTTACCCACAGAAAAATTATCTGAACCTTAATGGTAAGTTACACTTCCCGTCGTTCAAATTCCAGGGCATTCCAGGCCACTTCCCGCGCCTTGCAGAAGCCGAACCTGACCATGGAACGACCCGATTGGAATGTAGCTATGAAACATGCCGGCTTTCCACCATGAAGATATCAACAGATTCAACCATGAAGTCATGACTTCATGGGATCGATGAATTCTGTAGTTTAAATTTGAAGATATGTTCAAATTCTTCAAAAAACAATTTTCATCTTGGAGATGTTTTGACATGTTTTTACATGTTGTGGGATGTCTTAATTTTCCAATATTGAACGATATTGGACTGGACATTTTGTGTATGAACATCTCCAACTAGATTGGATGACTGTTTGACCCTGCAACATGAGTTTGTCCTGATGCTCCTGCGAGTTTTTGTCTGCAACTTTCGGGTTGCTTTCGACTACCGGTCATGAGGGTATATACACAGCAACCTGGATCATGAAAATGATAATTCTATCTATCACCATGTACCACTTTTTGGCTCAACAAATCAGGCCGCAAGGCTTCCTCGAGCTCAAACAACCAGTGTGCCACCAGCAGATTCGGATTTGAAGATCAGCTTCGCACCGGTGCTCCATGAAAATCTCTGTCTCAGCCAGTTTCAGCACACATTTCGGGCCACCCCTCCCAAAACCCTTGCTAGTCAACATAGACCTGCAACAAAGTAAAGCTGGTTGGTGGTATACCTACCCCTCTGAAAAATATGAGTTCGTCAGTTGGAATTATTATTCCCAATATATGGAAAAATAAAACATGTTCCAGTCACCACCAGCCAGTCCAGTTTGGTTTCAGCTTTCAATGGATTCAACCCTGCAGATTTTCAATGAAAACGTGCGGGGTAAATGCGGATCCTGAACCCTGACACGCCTGGCCCCTTGGCTCTCTTGCTGCTACCTGTCACAGAAAAAACCCTGGATGCCAGCGTTATTGTGGATGTTGCATTTTTTTTGGCAATTTTGGCACCTCTCAATGCAAATATGTTCCCAAAACTGAATGATGAGACGAAATGCAAGACCCATGCAGACCATGGCATCCAATTCTTCATGGAAAAAAACTGATTCATGGTCTTGTTACATTTGTTACCCTCTGGTAAAACATACAAAAAACTATGGAACATCTCCATTTTTATATAATAGGTAAATCAACTACTTCTATAGCCATTTTCAATAGCACACTGTTAGTCATTACCAGAGGGTAAACCTATGGTTTTCCTATGGTTTTCCTATGGTTTTCCAATGGTTTTCCTATAGTTTTCCTATAGTTTTCCTGTGGTTTTCCTATGGTTTTCCTATAGTTTTCCTATGGTCTTCCTATGGTTTTCCTATGGTTTTCCTATGGTTTTCCTATGGTTTTCCTGCGGTTATCCTATGGTTTTCCTATAGTTGTCCTATGGTTTTCCTATAGTTTTCCTATGGTTTTCCTATAGTTTTCCTATGGTTTTCCTATAGTTTTCCTATGGTTTTCCTATAGTTTTCCTATGGTTTTCCTATAGTTTTCCTATGGTTTTCCTATAGTTTTTCTATGGCAAAAACACCATGAATCGCCCCCAAAACGCCCTGGCTGGACCGCTGGCTCCCTTGGTTCTCCATTGGCCCCGCCTGCTGGAGTTGTTGCCTGACCAGCGCGCGGATGCGATCGGATGAAGATGGTGCATAAAAATCCATAGGAAAACCATAGCCCATAGGATCCATGTATGGTATATATGGTAACATTTACCATCAATATACCCCAAATGTTAGCATATATACCATACATGGATCCTATGGGTAGGAATTCATGGGGATTTCATGGGATTTGAATCGCTGAAAAAAAATCGATAGCGTTCAGTTGGGGTTCACAACCAACTCTAATTTCACTAATTAGGACTCATGGTAGATATATCGAACTAGTTTTCATGGGATTATAAACCAACGTTCACATCACTGGGGGGCACCACCTTGTAGGAATCCAACATACGTCCTATATTGCCTGGTTAAAGGGAAAAACTCACAGGAAAGCATGGCTTTGAACCCCCTTTTTTATAGGGGTTTCCTGCAATTTTTCCCTTCAAGTCTGAGATTGGAGAATGGCCACCATGGTTTCAGGGCTACCTGCGAAATTGATTCTTACAGCTTCTAACCTCAACATCTCAACAGTCTGCGCAAATCTGAAACATGTATCACCAAAAACCAAGACCAAATCAGAAGAAAAACACGTGTTGCAATGTACCAACTTTGCAAAGACACTTTCACACATTAACTTCCAAGTGGTTAATGGAAATCATCTCCAATACAAAGCATCCCAATTTCTGCAACTGGCGATCCATCTTTTCTACCGGTTCCATATTCAAACCCAACATTTCAAGATTTTAAGACTCAAGAATACTCAAAAAATACTAATCTTTCCAAAATTTCATGGTGATCTAAAATCTTTCCACGCCTCGCTCGCCGCGAGGTGATCACCTCGATCTCCTGGAGATTCCGAGGCTAACCGCTTCGCGAGCCCGATTTGTTAACTAAATATTAACTATTATGTATATAACTATTTTAAATATAACTACTATGTATATAACTATTCGCTATTCTGACTACATAAAATTACATAAATATAGGCTGATTTGCATCTCCTATTCACTAAATATGTCTATTCACTAAATATATCTAAATATAGTATATTAACTATTCACTAATGACTGAAACAAGGTAAATAGGAGATGCAAATAGACTATAGTTAATTAATAATGTATTAAAATAGTGTATGTAACTAATAATGTATTAAACTAGTCTATGCACTGTATGTAACTAGAAAAAACTATAACTATGTGTATTTTCAGCTATTAACATTATACACAATAGTTAATTGTACACTATGCTAATAGCCAATAATTAATTAATAGTGTAATAGTTCATAGTACATAAAAATATCATTTAATAGTTAATTATACACCATTATAATACACTATTATAATGCTATAATGGTAGTATACACTGTCGATAGTGGTATTAATCGACTTATTTGTTTATTTACCGTAAATTTGTCGAATTGAATTATATTCTACAAGCCACTTAAGGATCCTTAATAAGGATAGATAAGTTAATTAAATAAGGGGTAAAATGTCTCCAATTTAGGCGCTTTAATCTTCGGCCCGCAGGTCCCACTACTAGTTGCCAGGGAATCTTCATGCGTCTTCACGCTGTGTCGCTGGTTTGCTATCCTTCGGTTGAGGATGGAACATGCAGAAGGTGATCCCCAAAAATACCCTCTGGTAAACATACAAAAAACTATGGAAACTCACCATTTTGAATAGGTATATCCACTATAAATGGCCATTTTCGATAGCTATGTTAAATTACCAGGTACCAGAGGGTAGCAACAACTATCTGACTATCTGACTATCCCATGTGAAAATAGCTGGGTTCCACATGATTCTGCCATGCGCAAACTATTCAGCGGTATCAAAGCATGATAACCTTATCTTACCATGGCCATGACATTCCACAACTACGTTTACAACACCAAGTACACGCCGAGATTTGTCTACGACTCTTGGGTGTCTGTAAAGCGACTTAGACATCAATGACCCAGTTGGATTTCACTTCTTCTTTTCTTTTTAAGGGTAGCCATTTATAGATGATGTTCCCATTTAGTGCATACACACACATATATTTACAGTATATATGTATATACTGTATATACGTAAATTAATCATTATATATATATTTTACATAACACCATGTAGCCATGTTAGATGAATTTCCCAGCTATAAACATCTTTTAACCTCCATTCAGTTGGGAGATTTCCCCACGTTTGACACGTCTGATATCAGGGGCCTCCAACTGCAGCTTTCAATGGCGAATCGCCTGGCGATTTGGACTTGGAGGCACCAGCGGGTGATCATTACATCACACCGGGTGTTTCATGATTTATATCAATTTACATCATGATAAATGTTAATATATCATATATCATATCATATACATATATATATATATATATTATTAAAAAAGTTACAGTTAATGATATCAATTTATATCAATAAAACATATCAACTGTTTCAATTGATGATCACTATTAAATTCATGATATAATTCATGAATGTTTAAATCATGAATGTTAAGTATAATATCAATTTATATCATTAACTTTCTATATATTAGTAAACATATATTATGTATCTTTCTTTGATAAACATAGACAAAAATTAAACATCATTGAATATCACACATGATCATATGTTGACCTACATGTTATCATTGTCATTATTCACATCTGTCTCCTCTGTAGGTACATGTCCCAATCATGATCTATAAATTTGACTGTATGACACAACATAAGTAAATTCCCAATGATGATATTCACCGCACAAAAAAATCACCTGCATGAAAGACATGGATTTGTCTGAAAATAGTGTACCCCTACACCCAGTGGTTAATGATCAGTATCCCTACTAAATGGCTATAATTGGGGGTATACCCCATTTTCAGACATACCCACATGGATTTTGTTTGAACATGGGGGGTTTATCATCACGTTCCCTAGTGTTCCCATGAAAAGATGGTCAAAACATTGGGGAATACCTCATGGACCAAGACACACAAAATGGACCATGACATACCCAAAGTTCTATACCATTATATCCTCAATAGACCATGTATAAATATATATATATAATTATATATAATTATATATATATCCTATATATATCCTTTAGATTTCCCACAAAAGATCCCAACAAGACTAGGTTCTGCCACCCGTGAGTCCGATGTCAAGCCATGCCAGGTAGCACTACAATTGGCCACCGCCTCGCGCTTGCCGTGTCAACTGGGATACCAGGAAAAGACTTGTGTACATATGGAGAATCCACCATGAATGTAGAGCATTTCCAAAGGAAATCCATGAATTTCCATTGCTATGTCACTTTACTGCAGGGTAATCTTCCCAGAGATAGAAAGCAAGACATGCTGTGACATATTTGAAACATGATGAAGCTTGCAAGATCTTGCAAGCTCATCATGGTCGCCTTCAATCCACCTTTGGACATTGAGAGACCTGCATGATGGGATTGTGATTACTGTGATTAGCCTGCAATGGAGCCTCTGGGCTGACACACCAACAGCACCCAAGTCTCCAAGAATTAGATATCAACATTAACGCCTCATACTGGGTTCCCTATACTTTCAAGAGCATATCTTACAAAAATTGTGCTCCGAATTGGCATCATACGGAATGTTTGAACACATGATTCGAAGTGGGGGCAATTATACAAGGAATGTCAGGGAAAAATCTTTGTTGCCAAGTTTTATGGGTGTATGATTATCTGCCTTTGTAAAACTAATTGTTGTTTCGCTCTCTGCGGCACTGGCAGCTGCTGCTGTGCCAAAGGAGCATGGGAAGTTGTCCGTGCTAACTAATTGTTGTTGGTAAAAACACACACACACACACCATGGATATTTGGATCCAGCTTACGTTCCCCAAGTTGCATGGTTCGAGTCCTTGGGTCTTCAGCTTTGACCCTTTCGATCAATGGGTGCATTCAATGGACTCACAGCTATTAGCAGTCTGAAATGATATGAAATCATACGAAAACACATGACAACAAATGACTGGTTGGTGGTTTTAACCATCTTGAAAAACATGAAAGTCAATGGGAAGGATTATCTCCATATATTATGGAACATAAAAAATGTTCCAAACCACCAACCAGATGATTATCCTCGACCAAAACAACAAACCATAAACATCAGATGAATTCATTGTGACATCATATCAAATGATATCAACATTGATAATATCAATATAGTAATATTTTGGAAATCAACATATCAACATATCAACATTTTAAAAATTATCAACATAATCTAAAAAAAAACATCATTTTAAAATCAACATCATTTAAAAAACAACATCATTTAAAATCATCATAATCTAAAAAATCAACATCATTTAAAAATCAACATCATTTAAAAATCAACATCATTTAAAAAACATCATCATTTAAAAATCAACATCATTTAAAAATCAACATCATTTAAAAATCAACATCATTTAAAAATCAACATCATTTAAAAATCAACATCATTTAAACATCAGCATCATTTAAAAATCTCATATCAACATCATTTGAAATTTGAAGGCCAGGCTGGTGCCCCCTCTTTAGGGCAGGCTGCACCTCGAACTTCTCTGTGAGATCCATGGGTTGTAGTGGCCATGCCCTGAAGAAAAACCGGGGATTTCGAGGGTTGAGCGATAAAAATGACACCAATCAGCATATCATGTAATCATGTTATCGTGTATGTTATGTAATGTAATGTAATGTAATGTAATGTAAATGTAAATGTAAATGTAAATGTAATGTAATGCAATGTGATGTAATGTAATGTATGTATAAATAATTATAACATATTATAACTATGTATAAATATGTATATGTACAAATATGTGTGCAAAACAATATGATTATTAAAACAAAATATGATTATATGTGCAAGATTATATTTGTACCAGTACATACTTGTACATACTGAATAGTAATGAAGTATAGATGTACATATGATCTTGCACGACTTGCAGGTGTTTCATTTTGCTCGACCATGGGGTACCGACGGACCCACAAAATTGGAGAAGCCGCTCTTAGGCAATCCCAAAATATGGATCTACTTCTATTCATCCCAAGCGTACGCATTGACAAGCGTAACATTTACCAAGCGTAAGCAACAGTTAGCTACAACATTTAACTTGATATCATGTAATATAATGTCATCATTATCCAGCAAAAAATCGATGGATTACCTAGAGATGTGCCCAAATCAGCACCCTAAAACCCCCGCATCCGGATGGGCCCCCAGCTCTCTGTCTGGTGCCGGCATGGATGGGGCTGGGCCAGCCCAGGGCCCACCTGATCAGCTAAGTGAAGTCATGGGGTAATCCCCTATGAAACACCCCCAAGAAACCGTTGTTTTTCATAGGGGATAAAACCACATATTTATCATATTTGGCACCGTTTTGGGGGGTGTTTCATAGGGAGATGGGAATATGTCGGTTGATTTCCAACCTCCGAGGAAAGTATAGAGATATATCTTCCATCAACATCCACAAACCACGATTAATCTAGTTACAGTCGAGGGCTGAAGTCAGAGCAGTTTTCTTGAGTGTGGACAAACCGCTTGCGGAAAAGTCGCCACGACCGGGTCACAGCAGGGTCACAGCAATCCATCAAAACACAAGGGGATTGC
>Ga0126342_10000904_pt1 | contig 37616 bp, 32 predicted proteins | sample Cyp1metagenome_FD_92528 | JGI IMG/M metagenome (GOLD analysis project Ga0126342, IMG submission 92528) | Coral microbial communities from Lord Howe Island, Old Settlement Bay, Australia - Cyphastrea 1 metagenome | ecosystem: Host-associated > Invertebrates > Cnidaria > Coral ... | reverse complement strand
TATATTGTATATATATATATTATATTATTTATAATATATAGAATATGTTATATATTTAATATACAGTATAATATATATATATATATAATTATATATATTATATATCATATATATATTATATATATATATATTATATATAGATTATAATTTGTTATTTATATATACTATATATATTATATTTTATTTATATTATATATATAGTATATATATACATGTGATAATATATATATATATATTATTCATATATATTATATATATACTATATATTATATATATATAGTAAATATTGTTCATAATATATATGTAATATATATAAGTTAGTATATATATATTATCAAGAGTTTCTATGTATTATATATATAAGATTATATATATATAATATATTTTATATATTATGTATTATATATACATATATACATATATATTATATATATTATATATATTCAAGATACAGTATATATATTATGCACGTACGCACATACGCACACATACACACATACTGACATGTACGCAGGTGGCATGCATATAATGTATACATATACGTATAAAGTGTGTGTGTGTGTTTGTGTTTGTATGTTGTTGTGTATACGCTTAGATTGCATTGAAACTCGATTGTATAAAGACATTCCAAGTCAACCCATAGATACATGGCGTTACATGCTGCTGCGCTTTCTTGCAATACATGCAAACAGTCTCATATACACAACAGGTATGATGTTATAGTACATCACGATCGTATCATATTATCCAATATCGCATCGTATCATCTCATCGTACCGATAGAGATAAACATGCATGAATGAATTTGTATATTATATATACACACACACGCATGCATTTCTCTCCGAAATGTCAATACTTAGCTAATTGTTTGCACTATCCAATACTCAGATGCGCTTTGGCGGATTCTCCCAAGCCGAAAATTAAACACTGACAACTCCTGGAGGGAAAAACCAAGGCTGTGCACCTCAAGGGTCCTCACTCTTACGATGCAAAGCCACTCGGCCCCCAGATGGTTCAAATAGTGGTCGATGCAATGTGGGAAGCTCACCAAACATCACTATGTTGCGAATAGATTGGGTATTATTTTTTCCCAGAATTCCAAGATCGCAACATCAAATGTGTCTATGACATGGCTTGCAACTTGGTAAATGACATCGACCTTTGTGGTATGGCAGATCCAAAAAGCACCACGCCAGGCACCGCTGTCAGCTCACCTCCGAATGTCATAAGCATTCTGACCGAGTCATGACCGCTGCAACGAAATCGTGGAAGGAAACCCAGCTACGCTGAAGGAGGTAGCAATAGGTAGCACTAGGTAGCAACAACTTTTGTACGTTTCAAGGACCGAGGTACAACTGCTGTACGTTTCTTTGAGAACACCTCTGGGACCTTGCCACCAAACTCCTCATGGGCCGTGAGTTTGTTTCGCTGAAACACCGCCCTGGGCCGTGCAACTTTGATATGAAACTCGGGACTCCTGGATGAGCAATGCAGCATTTGAAACTTTTTGACAAAGATGAGAGTGTTTAAAAAGGGGGCATAACCCAATTTACCTGGCTAAAGCTGAAATCAGACGATTCTGGGATGATTCCTTGTACTAACCATCATTCCGGTGATGTCGCAATGAGTTTGCTAGAATTTGTCCAGAATCATGGCCATGCTTTATTTGTGAAAAATGATCATTGGGGTAGCCTATTTTCAAGCCTATCTCCTAATGTTGGATGGCTTCAAAAAGGTACACCCTGCGCTGATTTTGCCATTCCCATCCAGCGGCTGTTATCCAACTCTCAAAATCTGAAGCAGGCAAAACGTGCCAGCAGTGACTCCTCGCCGCCGAGATTTTCGGGAATCCATGACCCCCAAAAAAGGATCCTTGGTCAGTGGAAAATCTGTTCAAACAACCCTTGGATTGGGGGGCTGGGAAAGCCACCGGAGGGGTGCTATCAACACTAATGCTCGCATGCTCCAGCCGTAAGCTGGAGTTTTGCACCTATGAATGTCTATGTATGTGTATATATATATACACACACATATACATAATATATATATATTATATTATTATATATATATTATATTATATATATATATTATATTCTATATTGTTTAATATGCATACATCATACGCATGTTCATACTTATCTACTCTATGAATGACAACAGCTCTTCAACAATGCGTGAGTGTCAAAGCATGCAGCGCCCTGGAGCCGCCCTGGCCTTGACAGGCATGGATGCAAGTGAAAGAGGCAGCTACAGCAGTGGCTGATGCCTCGCAAAGTGAAGACGGTAACCCACAGGAACCATGGCCGCCATGGAGCACTCTTTTTCGTGTTGAGCCGTCCTGAATTGATAAACCATTAGATTGGGACGCTTAGGAGAAACATCTTCATACCAGTGCTGTGGAAAGTGTTTAACAGTTTAACCGTCGTGATGATTTTGAGACATACCCACATGAGCACTGTTCAAAACCCCTCGATGCTCAAGGACCCCCGGGTTTTTTCCGAGGCTGTCCTGCGACCACCGGTGCAGAGAACCAGCTCCACCAGTTCTTGCGAATCCGCCTGTCTTCTGCCTGGTGATGCCAGTGAATGGTGGATGAGGGACACCCAAAATCGTGTCTTAAAAATGTGAAAGTCAAGTGGTATCATCCCATTTGTTGATATACAAATATGTAGTTACTATATGTTACTATATGTTACTATGTAGAAATATGATCAAATATGTAACAAATAAGAGTTGAAACAACCGATCCCTTGTGGCTTGATCGATTTGGGCGCTGGGGCCTTTGAAAGGACGAAACATTGAATCTGGGGAGTTCTATCATGGTCTATATCAACTCTCATCCTGGCACATCTGGATGGTATACCACGAGTAGCGATGTCATTTTGAGACGAATCAATTTTTGGTGCCAATTAATTGGTAGATCATTGTCCATCATTTAAGCCCTTACTGTCATGGTCGCAAATCGGGCTGCGGATCCCTGACCTGTGAGTTCTAGATCTTGCCCAGTCGCATTGTCTACGTTTGGGTAGGGTCCCATGTTCGTAGCCCATGGGAAAGCACCAAGGTATTAACGGTCTACCACATTCTACATAACCACGACGATCTGCGGCCTCGCCTGAAGGTAAATCCTCTATTTCTGTTGGTGATACTGCAGAATATCATCATTCCCTCCAAAAAAAATACTGTAGAAATCCCAAAACCTCTGGCTGAAAAAACTCGCCCTATTCATTTTGGGGGCCCATATTTTGGGGAATCCAACAAATGAATGTATTTGATAGTGAGATGGGATGATTTCGGTAATCCAACACGGCTGCAAAAGCCCCCATTTGATTTCCCATTGCATTTCATTGTCTTCCCATGCGAAATAAAACCACATTTTACAGGGAGATTCCCAGCAGCTAGGAATATTGTCGTTCCCGTTGGTCAGGGTGAAATCCCACGAAGCTTTCCCTGACCTCTGCAGGCAGCAATCTTTCTTCAAGCACGCACCTCATCACACGTTTTTGATCGTTTTTGTGTCAGGGGATAGTGTACAACTGTTGGTTGATGATTAGATTTTAGGGGAATATACTAACACCTGGTTGGTGGTTTTAACCATCTTGAAAAATATGAAAATCAATGGGAAGGATTATCCCATATATTATGGAAAATAAAAGCCATGTTCCAAACCACCAACCAGTAACCAATATCACTTGGGGAAGATCACAATCCACTAGGGAATCCCGTTCTCAACCAACCAGTAGAAAGGGACGACCATTATGTGTGCAGCTGTGGATACTCTTATGGGTATAACTATGGGGGCCCCATAACTATGGTTAATATATTCCACTTATAGCTGGAACTGCACTTCCAAGTAGCATGTGTGGCTATCCCAGAAAATATGAGAAAGACTCATGGATTAGCCCTGTGTCTATTGTAGATTATTCTGGATTATCACGAATCTATGGTGGGTAAAATGTGTCATTTGACTTTCAGGGCATCTAGGAGGGACCAGGGAATGTCACCAACAAACTCGGGTTTTTGTGGCGGTCAAAATGGTCAAAGATGGTCAAAAAGCGTCAATTCTTGAAGAATTCAGGGCGGTGACCTATGTCCAGATGAAACATCACCCATGAACACGGAGTTTAGTGGAATGATGGGTCATCTAGCTATTCAAATTACTGGGCTCGAGTGTCTGCGAATAGCATGTAGGCTCATGGCTTTGTCTGAAAATAGGTGAATTAACCCAATATCCAACCGTCTTTTTTATACCTAATGTTTCCCAATTATGTTTCCCAATGTTCAATTGCAATTTTGGGCACACCGTATACCGGTATACCGTATGTTTGCTTAAAAACCTTTCCTACAAGTTGGTGCCCCTAGAAGTTGGTTTATAAACCCCGTTGACTACAGCTATAGTCACCATAGGCCCTGGTTATGTTAGAAATAGATTTATAAAACATTATAAAATATTATAAATCTCCCATTTTTGTTGCTTATTCCATCGTTCTACCATGTTATTTTGCTTGGAAAAAAACAGGGACCTGGGGGACCTAAAAGCACCACCAAGATGCGGCTTCTTGATGGATTCCCGGGGATCACCAAAGGTCTCGGCCCTTCGGAGCTCGGTCTCGGCCCCCAAGCGCCTTGGAGGACGGCCGTTTTTTCGGCCGATTTTGTTTTGGGGACCCAACAAGGACCCAACGAAAAGGGCAATGGGGGAAAACACTACTCTCTGGTTATGTCAACAGTTCGCTATTGAAAATGGCCCAGTCGAAATAGTGGATTTTCCCATTGAATATGGAGATTTTCCACATCTGTGGACCATGCTGGGTCACCATCAAGGCGGGCCAAGGATGCCAAGGCACTCGAAAGAAGCCAAGTCTACCACCTTCCGCCCTGCTTGCGCAGTGGTGTCATAGTATTCGATGCTTTGGAAGTGGTGGTTCAATTGCCTACCAGAGGTGTCATGAAGACGGATGGAGACAATGCCATCCTTTTGGAAGAATTTTTTCAGAGATATGTACCAAGTACCAATTTCCCAATTGTTTGTTGGTTTCAAAAATCATGAAACATTTTAGGAATGTTTTCAGTGTAAATGTCAAAAACGCCATTGATCAACTAACCAGTCAACGTTGGATCTCCGACAGGATGCACCCGCAGCCACAAAAACTGAGCCCGGGGCTGTGTACAGAAATCTTTTCTGTAAATTCTCTTAAGGAAAACTGGTAAAAACTGGTAAAAAGAACATGAAAAGAGAAGAAGCACAGAAAAAGAAATCACCGGACAAGATGGAATAAAATCAAAAGATAACGTAAGACCAGGCATGCAACATCATAGGGATGCAACAAAAGAGAATCCAAGACATCAGATGGAATTTAAACATGGGAGTTCAACCAATCTTGGTTGTTAATATGCTTTTATTGGTAACCATAGATGGTTGGTGGTCAATAAGATCATGGATGGGTTGCTCTCATTAGTGATTGCTTGTGTTTGAGAAGCCCTTTGTAGACCCAATATTTGGGGTATCAACTGACACAGGGCTGTTGAATCCTGCCGCGCACCTCATTTCTTCCCAGTAGTGAGCAACTTCAATGGTCCCTTCACCTGGGTCAAAGGAAAGATCGAAAGCCGAAAGGGACCCAAAAAAATCCGCCCTGTGTTACGATGGTTGCGCCCGAATCTTGATATATTGTCTTATATAACTTATACTAACTTATATACATATGTATTCATGTGTATTCATATGAATTTGTATATTGTGAATCCCAAAGGTTATTTGAAAGGTTATCCATGGGTCACTAAATGTCCCCATTTTTCACATCACCCAACCATTAGGTATATATATGGTCTTTTTCATGGCTACATTTTCAGGTGATGTCCAATATTCCCAAAATGGGACATTTACCAACCCCTGTTATCTGTGTCGGATTGTCAAGCTGCGGCTGGGACGATGGAACTTGGGACTGTATGCCTTGCCAGTTTGGATGGAGCGCACCCGGCCCCTCCTGCGGCGACGACTCGTCAGTTTCAAGTCCCAACTCTTGTTGCTTCAATCCCTGAAATGTTCTGCTCAGATCCGCATGGGCCAGTGACATTCCCAGCCTTTTTGCCACCCCCAAACTTCAAAATGGCCCGGCCTCTCAGCTTCTGAAGCCGGAGCCCACAGGCAAATGGCATGCATCTCGTAATCCTCATCCCGCCGATGGTCGTCCGCGTGAGTTTGAATGGCGCCACTGGATCAAATGGGTGGTGAAAAATGCTGAACAAATGGATAGTGGTTCAACATAGTCATTCCAACATCTTTCACTATAATATCAACAAATGGTTCACTTACGTATGTTCACTATAACAGCAATGGCTAAGTCATGGATCGTGGTTCAAAATCAGGCGGCTGCGATTTTTAGATGAATCCATAAAGGTGATGTTGCCGCAGATCCGCACACCCGGTGGTATTTACAAAGATAAAGCATCAGAAGCATCAGTGGTATGACAATTTATAGTGGGTTTAACCCATCAAAAATGGTGATTTTCCATAGCTATGTTAAATTACCAGAGGGTAGAAGGCTCTTCATACCAAAAAAAAACAGCTTGTAGCTGGTGGGTTCCATTTAGGTTCCATCAAAATCGATGCTGACAGCATCCACATCATCCACGAAAACGAACACGTCAACCATCCCAACCATCCCAACCATCCCAACCATCCCAACCATCCCAACCATCCCAACCATCCCAACCATCCCAACCATCCCAACCATCCCAACCATCCCAACCATCATCCACCGAGGGTCGGCATTTTGCAGGGCCTTCAGCATTTCCATGACGCGTTTGGGTTTCAAAGCGCAGTCCGGCATGGTGATGTTCTGACGATTTTCGATGGCCTTTTGCAGGATCTGCTTCTTCAGACCTACGGATTTTCGGTACGGCACAAACGATGGACCAATGGATCAAAGATAAAGGGTGCCTCTGAATCCATTCATCATCGTTCTCCTATATGTTCCCATATGATCCCTCTTAAAATTGCAATTTTGGGGACATATCCCATTTTCATCCATTTTCCGACACACCCAAATTGAAGACTCAAAACTTGAAGACTTGGGGAGAAGTGCTTTTTTGTCACGCTCAGTTGTCAGCCACCCCGTTTGGTGACACATTTTGGGATTTGAACCCTAGCCGGAGATGAGTTTTTGTTGATTTTTGCTGGCGAACTCCTCAAGAAATTGGAAGTTTAAGCCTAAGCAATCATCTCAATAACAACAAGATTGGGGAAAAGGGCAACAAAAAAAACAGTTCTAGAAAATCAACTGCTGGTCCATCCGATTGCACTTTCGGGCCTCCTTTCTCTTGATCAATGTCCCCATTTTGATCAGCTTAAACATCAACATCCCTCACCTTCAAGGTGGTGCCTCTGCAGCTCACTTAGTTTAACTTCACTGACATGAATCACCTACAAAATCTACAAACATCTATGAATTCTCCGGTTTGTTGCACCATTTTTGTTGGTGCTGCTAAAAACTTCAACAAACTGGGACACAATTTGTCACCTAAAAAAATCCCGGCGACCGGTCGCCTTCCACACAGCCGGTCTCCTTGAGGATTTCCCACGCGTCTTTGTGCAGGACACGGCTCTCCAAGCCGTGTTGAGTCACTGCACGAAACGCCGGATGCCGGTCACGGATCCTCAGGTCACGGATTCACGGGGAATTTCAATGGACTTCCCTAACTACAAAGGGGTATTTAAACATGATACAACTAGCAAAAAATGGGAGATTGATGGGATGGTAAAACACCCCCAATGTCATTCCATTTAGGACTCGAAAGGGACTCTACCAGGTATTCCCGGTCCGTGGATGATGACAGGTTTGCCGCCACACCCACCATTGATCTCCATGGTTACACATATCTACTGAGACAAAAAAAACGACCTAGACCGTAACTGGTGGTGATTTTATGAGACTTATGAGAATGCCCGGGATCATCTTCGCCAACAAAGCCCAACCACCAGAAATCTTCCAACAACGAATCTCCGTTTTCTTTGGTAAGATCTCCCCTTTAAAAAAAAAATGCATGTGCGAGCCGTAAACGGCATCGCATATTTGGAAATCAGGGCGTTTTGTGGCTATTTCATATGGCCATGAAGCCTGCGGTTTTATATGGCACCATTGATTTCCCCATGAAAAATGACCAAGAACTTGGATGGTTTTTTTTGGGGGTCCCTGACTTTGGAACCTCGTTGAGTCATCGTGTTTTTCGACATAAATATAAAACCACATCCAAAAAAATATCAAACTGGATGGTACAGCACTTCCAAAAAAATTGCTGGTAGCCTCTGGTGAACTAACATAGCAATGGAAAATCACCATGCTATTAATGGGAAAATCCAATATTTCTATGGCCATTTTCAATAGCTTTTTGTATGTTCACCAGAGGGTAATTATGGATTAATCACCATTAAATCACCATTTTCCTATGGTTTTCCTATGGTTTTCCAATGGTACCAGAGGGTAGCCCCAACCAAATTCCCCCCAGTTCCAAGGTGAACCGTTGAAACACCGCGTGGCTCGTCTCCGTCGACGCACACGAAGTCATTGGATCCAAAGAGTTCGCTGGTGCGCTCAGAGGCCAAGGTGCTCTTCCCCGCGGCTGGCGGGCCAAACAACCACAGCACCTGAACCAAGCACTTGATGGGGATATCACGAAAAAAAAACGGGATATGGTATCATAGTTCCTGCTATTTCATGGCGATATTGATATGTAAGAAAATAATTATAGAATGATTCGTGGTTTTGGATGGAGAAAATGGTTCATTTACCCAATTGATTCATGGCCACTTTGTTGGGGAAAATTACCACTTATCCCAAGATACCAGTAGGGATGCAAAAAGAAAATACTGAAACAAGGAGTCTGAGTTGGATGATTTGAATATCCAAAATGAGCAGTGTTCAAAACCCGCAACGTTGTTCCTTTCTACTGCCTGCTTCTAAAATCAGGATTTCCATAGTGACATAGTGATCATATGTACTCAATATTCGGTAGAATAATTCATGCCACAAAATCCTTATATAATAATCATCAGCCAACAGTGGTTTTGAACAGTGACTGGTCCCATAAGTTTCATCTAAAATTGATCTACAGTGTTGTTGAGCCAAGATACTGGTTTTCACCGGGTCGTAGGGACCAACAACAACTGGCCCAGTGGTTTTGAAATTCACACTGTATTTTTAGATAGGCTAGATTGGCAAACGTCTTCCCTTAAAATCAAATGACTCATCTTACATTCCGGTATGGGGTCCTGCGGATTTGAACTTGGATAACTGGGCGAAGCAAAAAAGAAACATCAAACATCATCAAACCAGGCTTGAACATCATTGTCCCAGATGTGGATGAAGGAAAACTAAAATATAGTATTAATGATATATATAATTATATTATATATATATATACATATTATATTATTATATATATGATATTATAATATATATATATGTAATATATATATATATATATTATATTATATATATTTTATATATATATTATATATATAGTATTCAAAAGCATGTTTTCCAGCAGATGTTTGCTTGGAAAAGCGACGGCTTCTCACGGCTCTGAAGAGCGCCGCACCTTGGGCTTCTCCTGCTTCGGAAGCGAGGTCGCACTCAGCAGGCCCACCTCAGGGATAACCCAGGGATAATGGGGACTATGGAATACCCTCTGGTAAACGTTTACATAACTATGGAAAGATCCACCATTTTTAATGGGAAAACTCACTATTTCTATGGCCATTTCAATAGCTATGTTAAATTACCAGAGGGTACTACCCATACTACCCTAGTTGGCGGACTTACTTGTTAAGCTTCAGGATTCATTCTAAAGCTCTTTAAAAAGAGCAAGGATGACCGGGTGACCCTCTAAGGTGAAAATATCAAAAAAAGCTCCGCGAAGAATGCCAATCACTGGCAGCAAAGCAATTCTGTTTTCGTGTTCTTGAGGACACTAAAAAATATGAATGAAACAACACAACCATATCAAGTCTAATCGTCCAACCCGCAGAAAGTCCAGGTGAGTTCTTCATCACAGCAGCCTCATTGAAGATGCTATTCTTGTCCATCTCTGACAAAGGTGCACTCCTGAGAAACTGTTGCGGAAATTGTGTTTTTTATTCAGAGATGAAGTGCCAGAAAGCACGGCACTCAATCAGAAAAAACTGCCCTTTCAGGAAGTCAGGAAGAAAGATCTCTCCGTCTCCGTATATGTTTTTTTCCATCTCTGCTTTCACCTCGATGAGTCTATGTCCCTCAATGGAAATGTCCCACTCATAGTAATGTACATCTTCTACTTCAAACCGCAGACCAACCACCAACTCACCCACCAGCTAGGGTTGTTTTTTGTAGCCGTCAATTCATCCCTTCCCCCAAAAGAAGAAAATCAAACATGTGCACTCAAAATTAACAAATGCAGTATCAAACCAGGGTTTTGTTGGGGGGTGTATTTACTATTGATCAACTAGGGTTATTAGGTTATACCTTTTGATTTGAGCAGTGTCAGAAAATGTCAGAAACACATTGGAAAATCACCACAATAGTGGTTGGTTAACGGGGAATTCCAGTTCATGGATCATCAGAATCTTCAATACTCATACATAAAGTGTACGCTAATTACCCCGGAAAAATCTATATAAACCAACCATCATGTCAGTATTCTATCTCCATGTTTGATCGTCAAAGCTACTACAAATCTATAAAATGATCACTAAATCTCCCTAAAATATCATCAAAAAGAAGTCGCCTCAATGATTTTTTGCATTCACAAACCCAAAAATCCCAGGCTTTTTGATCAGCTGCAGCCCAGCAACAGCTGCGTTTTCAGGTCACTCGGAATCTTTCCACGAACGACCTGAAAGATCTGTGGCTCTCCAGAGGATGGCACCACAATGCGTTCGCTGTTGAATGCCTGCGGCGAGTGGCGAGTGGCGTTTCGTGGCGTTTCGTTCCCCCCAAAGTTCTGCTGATCTCCGTGGAAAACGATGACGTACATATAATATCATATAACCAACAATCAATTCCATTAGTTCGGTGTTTCCAATCTGCTTCCATTCACAACGGAGCTTCGTTCGATCTTAGCGTAGTGGCGTAGTTCCAGGACGTCTGCGGGGACAACGATAATCAACCCTCCCCAAACGATTGACGGCAACCCCACTTGGCAAGAAACGCAAACGGATCTAAATGATGTGACTTGGCAACTGAAGTGGATGTAAGTCCCCCGAAACTGAAAAAGTCTCCCTTCATTTCGTACATTTCCAAGGCACTGTTGCCGTTGCATTTTTGCATGACATGGCCAGATCTTCGTTGCGACACATGGTGTCTGCTTCCCGTCTGCCCCCACTACACTGAGCCAGAAAAGTGCGGAGGTAAGTCCAAAAATCCGGAAGGTGTTTGAACAGAGATTTCCTGACTCTTAGAGCTGAGGCAAGAGTATAAAATGTGAGTTTGTCAATGTGAGAATGATATTTTGCAATATCTGAAAAAATGCCTAAAGTGACTGACCCGACAAAGTAGGTGTGTAGAAACAAACATCATGATATTGGTCCATTGGTCCGTTAAGAGACATCATTTTGGCCCGCACGAATTGGTATCAGCAAGCTCCAAGCAGCAGTTCTTCCTCGCCATCTCGCCCAAGCTTTACAGGACTTGCACGGTCCATGGCCCTCAGCTTTAAACTTGCCGGTACGGTACTGGATCCCATCCCAAAAATATCGCTCCTTTGCTCCCAATTGTGTGATTTAACTGGGAGTCCAGAAATGGGAGATCATCTGATTGGGATGGGATCCAGTACCTGGAGCCAATCAATTCAAAACAAAATCAGAGTTTGGCTGCTGTGATCGGAGGGCTCCTGCGTCGTGAGTCACTGTGCTTTAGAAAGACCAGCTGTATCTTCCCCACGAATATAAATCAGGAAATCAATAGATAAATAGCTAAATGAACAATGGATAAATAGATGATTCTGTGTATACAATTATGCCAGCGTCATCTCGATCCAAGGTCCTGCTCTGCAACTCGCCAACGCTCTTGTGGAGCCTTCGCCGTGTTCAATCTGTGGCAACACAATGTAGTACATTAATAGCACAAAAACATGATATAGTAATGTACATTAATTGTGTTACCATGGAGTGGTCATAATCATGTTTAATTTTCCAATGATATTGTAATTCTCCGTTGAAATATGTGTTCCATTCGTGGTCATAATCTGGTAATACAGTCATAGCAGAGTCAATATTAATGTTACCACTTTTCTGTTGTCAGATTGAATCTTACTCTCCGGTAGCAGGGTACATGGAGAATCTTAGAAATCTTCTATGAATGGATGGAAATGGTTTATACTACACAGGCAACCAAGAGAGGCCGCGTCCTCTTTTCGGGGTACCCAAATGACCTGACCCGTCTCCGTCGCAGACCTGGTCATTCCTTTCAGCCAGCGGTCGTAGTCTGAAGCCTTTTGCTTCATGTACTTCAGCACCTGAAACCCAAAAATCTGCAGAATCAGAATCAGTTGGTCGCAGTGCTGATAATATCTGTTGGTTGGTTTTTCTGGTTGAGTCCCCCGAAAGTCGGGAGCTTATCAACCTCCAAGGTTGGAAACTCACATTGTCACTGTGACACCTTTGCCACGTTGTGATATATATATATATATAGATATGTAATATATATATATATATACTATTATATATATATATATTATAGATATCATATCACTATATATCCAAGATTCAAGATTTGAAGTCTTTTGAGGGGAGAAATGAGCAGCCCAGTTGTGTTTGTTTATCATCCTACGTTAGACAATGATGTCGATGCCATGGAGCCGAAAGACAAAAAACATGTTGAAATAATCATCAAAACCACCTTCCACAAGGTCGTGCCCCAGTTCGTTAGCTAAGTTGGTTGATAACTCCAATTTCACTAAGGTTTGTTTTCTAGATATATCTTTTTTCTCAATGGAGGTTTTCTCAACTTTTTTTTCACCATCATTCACATTTTTCTGCAGGAGGCACCACCCAATGGAGAGTTTCCAGTCACCTGCGGGTGCGGAAGGACTAAGAACTTCTTCTCTCCCATGGCTTTCACCACTTCCTGGCGGACCCGGTCGACCGTGTTCACAAAAACCCAAAAATGCAAAAAGGGGGGTTACCCACAACCATAACCCCCCCACCACATCCACTGGTACATATATGAAAACATACACTCTCATGTGTATATATATATATATGTGTGTGTGTATGTGTGTGTGTGTCTGTATGTATGTATGGATGGATGGATGCATGCATGCATGCATGCATGCATGGATGCATGTATGTATGTATACAGATACAGATACAGATACAGATACAGTAATGATATATAGATATCTATAATATATATATATGCCATGATATCCATTCCATGATTTGCTCCCAGACCTCAGCCACCTGTTGAGGCTTCAAGACTCCATCTCCACCTGCGGCCGAAAAGCCCTTGGGGTTTTATTACCAAAATGGTCTAATGATGTCTAATGACTTATAGGCTAGGATTACTCTCCAGTAAATTAACATAGACCCTGGCAGATGGGGGCTGAAAGACTAGTTTCCAATAGAAATTGATTGTTTTCAGGGTCAACAAGTTAATTTACCAGAGGGTAAGGTTTCAGATTACTAGGATGATGGATTGTTAAGAAAAATTGGGGATCTCCAAAAATCATACTGTGGATGGTTGCGAAATCCTGCACCAGGCAGGGTAACTATTGCTAATTATTGGTACCCTTTGGTTATGACTAACATAGCCATGGAAAATCCCTTATAAATGGAGGTTTCTAGCTGGGAAAATCATCTATTTCTATGGGCCATCTATACCATGGCTATGTTGAATAACCAGAGTGTAAGTATGAAACACTGTAAATAATGGGACCATCATGGGACCAACCATCTACCAACTGATGCAGGATTTCGCTGGCCCATCCACAGTTAGGTTTTACTACCAACTGATGGTCTAATGATGTCTAATGACTACTAATGACTAGGATGATTTGGGGTTATTTCCATTTTCGGAAACCTCCATATGTCATATCAAAGTATCGTATGGATTCAGTATAGATTTTGGTTATTGCATCTGGTATATTGATACTATCATGGAATATTACATTGTTTCGACATATCATATTGTCTATATGGACAGATCATATTGTCTATTGTATACATTATATTTGTTTATTACCATGAACTGTGTCTAGAAACAGAATCGCTTCAACTGTACAGAATTTCTGGTGGTGGTTGGAAGAGGTTCATCTCTATAGAAATCAAGGCGATCTGGACTTATTATATAATATCCAATGATCCCCTTTCTATGTCCCATTTAGAGCTTTATTCTCTTGACAAACCTTGCGTCCCCTGATGCACCAGCAACAGTATCCACCGCCATCCTGCCTGCGCCAGCATTTCCAACCCAGACCATGCCAGTTTCCACTACCTGAGTCATGTTTGTCTCACCAGTCTAAAGTTTCTGGTGGAATCGTCCACAACCATCTATTCCAGTGATGTGTGAAAAATCCCAAGATGTTGGCAGTCACCTCAAAATAGCCATTCAATATCATGAAATAGTAGTAGTGAAAACACAGATAAACCGTGAGATTTGGGGATCCCGAATTTTGAGACATCCCATTTGTGAATCACATATATATATATATATCACAACATTCCCATGTTTTCTTGATGGTTGAAATCCCCTCCAAAAATCATGGTTCAATTAGTTCAATTCCCAGCCACAGCCCACAGAATGAACAGTGTAAAACCGTGTTGGAACGGAGATCGCACCTGTGGACAAAGGCAGGCGACATGGATGCCAAACTCCCGGTAGGTGATCTGGTACCTCCGGAGGTGCAAAATGACTACCATGAAGCAGGCTACCCCATCAAGCAGACCAATGTATATGTTCTATGTATACATATACATATACATATACATATGCATATACATATACATATACATGTATATATATATATGATATTCACCTAAATCCATATAAAGCTATATCACATACACGAAATGAAACCATGGAAGTTCTGTCGTTCCTAGGTCCTGAGCCAGGGTCACCATTCAGCAATGGAAACTGCTGCGTGCTTCGATACGCTGTAGGGAAGGCCTCCCACCTAACGCTGAAACGTCCCTTTTTGCCCCGGGGGGAGGAGATCAAAGACGAAAGTTGGGCGTTGAGCAAAAAAACGGGATTTCACCGTGTATACTGTATATGTATGTGTATATATATATATACATATATATATATATATGTATATGTACATACATACATGCATATGGTATGGTTCAGAATGAAAGACTTTGACACAATCTTCGGCCATTTGTTGGTGCATCCCACCATCACAAGGTTGATTCAAAGTCATCCATAATCCATAGTGAGTGATGTTTGTGCCCTGGCACCTGAGTGAGTAAGCCAGCCGCTGAAGCGGTGATGATGAAGTGCTTATCGCCTGACAGAAGCGATCCGGCTACTCCGAATTTTCTGCGATGTCATCTGATACTTAAATGGTGCGATCCCCCAACCAAACAGCCGTTTGGGGTTGATTATATAATCCGGGGTCTTAAAGTCTTACATCTCTTTTTATTTGAGAGTTGTGGCAATGCGCGTCCATCTTTTATTTCACAGGTTTGAGATTGTTTAGAGACATGAAAGTTGAAAGTTGTCAAAGAAACCGTCATGCACTGAAGAGAATAGTTAGGATGTTAGAATCATAGGTATATCACTACAAGAATGGAGATGACCCGTGATGACATCGTTTTGGTATGTGTTCGTAAGTGATTTGGGAATTTCAGCTACCGCAGATTCAAACATGCCCTCTGTCGTAGCGTCGTACCTGGTCGTTGCTGCCAAAGGGGAAACAAATGCCGAGCAACGTAAACGTGCTGCATCACCTCAGATCTGCGGTGCCCAGGACACGGGGGGAATCTGCTGCCCATGTAAGTGGGATGGTGGATGTATCTATGGTGGATGACCAATAAGTACTATGGGATACATCAACACAATAATTATTGGTGAATGTATATTGGTCATCCACCATATAGTTGGGTTGGTGTATGTATCTTATTATTGATTGGGATAATAAGTACTATGGTGGATACATTTCCATAGTTGGGTTGGTGTACAAACCAAGTTATGCGGATCAAGTTTTTCAAGAACAGGACCGTAAACAGATTGGCCATGTTTCTGGTAAACTATGGCCATTTAACGAAACACAAAATTTTGACCAATCAAACCTGCGCGCCAAAAAAGTGCATGGTCGATCAAGCCAGTTTAAGAAAAAATGAAAAGCGTCGGTGTATTCATGGAGGCTCAACTTTTTGAGTCGTACCTTGAATAGCCTTCCAAGGGCAAAGCTGCATGTAGTCGTTTCATGTCGTTTCCTGGAAATAAGTCGATCCCAGAAGGAAGGAGAGCTGCATTTTCCAGATCTTCCGCATCTACTATTTCAAAACCAGAACAGGCCTAGTTTCAACCCATCAAAAAACGTTGAAATGCACCGCTTCCACCAAAAAAACACAATGTCCAAGAAACAAAACTGAATATATATATATATACATAATTATATATATATAATATTATATATATATATATATATTTATAGAAGAAAACCCTGGAAGACCATATGTTTTTCCCACCACCAGCATTTCGTTCTGAGTTCCCGGACGTTCACTTTCCAGATCCTGTCCCACTCATCGTTGGGCACCTCGTAGCCGCCGTTGGACGGCACGCCGGCGTTGGCGGCAAAGACTTCCACGGGTCCAAGGGTCTCCGCAACGCGGCAACGCGAAAAAACGCGGCGCCCGGTGACCCAAAAAAAAATGGCCCAGTCGAAATAGTGGATTTAGCCATGAAAAATGGTGATGTTCCATAGTTTTTTGCATTACCAGAGGGTATGGATGCTGATGGTAGACATATCAGTTGATGGGGTGAAGATAACGAACATAACTGGCGGTACACCACCTTGCAGCACCCATGGATATGTGTAGAATTGTGTGGAGATATTTTTGCAACCATGTGAGATGGGGGATATTTCATGGGGATCTGAGGTTTGTTCAATGTAATCAATTACATTTGATAGTTGAATAACAAAGTTGATGCTGATGCAATATGGTTTTGTATTGGAAACTGATGGAAAATAATGATATAGCCAGCAAGGATGAGGATGTAATTGGATATTGACCAACTATAATCTGATACATGGGGTATAGCCGGTATACTTGCAATTTTAATAGGCAAAATGATAATCAACCATCAAGCTTTGGCGGTGCCCTACTTTCAGAAAAAAAACACTTGGCGATTAGAAAGTAACTTATAAACCATTGATCTAACTGGGGGTCCTCCATTTCCAAAGGTGTGGGTGGACATCTGTTTATTGCTGACTTACCTATCATGTGGTTGGGAAACTCTGATTGTAGTTCCTTGGCTCCCCATGGGAATATGGATACAATAGCTCCTCACCGCTACCACCGGATAGATTTTCTTGGGGGGAAGCATTCCAAGTAAATTGGACAAACCCAAAACTGCCCAAAAAAAAATGGGGTTACATCGGTTACATCTCAAGAGAAGCAAGAGTTGATGGTCATGGTTCATGTGTAACTCCAAAGGCAGGGGGATCCCCTAGAATCCAAGGGGTTCAGAACCCGAAATGTCATGTCAATCTGCTGACTGTTGACTAGGGGTTTGCATAATGGAGGATGGTAATCCTTAATATACAGTAGTTGGATTGTATAATTGTATAAACCCTGAAAAAAAAACATCAACTGGAGTCTTGAACACTCAGTTTGCTATTACTCTGAAGAGACCAGCTTGAACAGAGGAAGTTGATTTTAGCAAAAAAACGAAAAACAATTCACAAAAAAAAAAAAACAACAAATCCACAGGACCCACAGGAAAGAATCAGCAGACAAACAAAAGAAACATAAAAACAACAACTGGGTTGTTCCCAGATTTTGTTCTTTTTGGTGTGTTTGTGTTTTCTTGGTTCTTCTTGTTTTTGGTTTTCTGGTTTGTTTTTTTCTGTTTGCCCTGTCTTTGTTTTTCGCTTCAATTTATGTAGAAAAGCCTACATTCGCTGTGTTGAACTAAATGGAGCTATGGGAAAATCAACGAACTCCTGGGAGATGTTCCAGCCGCGCCTCTGCCACCGCAATGAGCCGCCGAACATCCATCTCCTCTGGGCCATGGTCCAATGGTGCCGAGAAGCCGAGAACATGTTGGTGCGGCATTCCAGCGGAACATCTTGGTCGTAACTAGTTGTTTTACGCAAGAATGATGGTGTTTTACGCAAGAAAAAAAGGGAGCTTGGGAAAATTCATCGATCAAACCACAAACCAATGACATGTCGAATGATGCAAAGATGAACATCCAGCTACACACCTGCTATTGTGGTGATAAAAAACGCAGGCTAGCAAGGTGAACTGACTCATACTCAGGACTAGAACACAGCACATCTGGCCAAAAATATGACTTTCTGCACAGGACCGTGAACATTTGATTGCCTTGATCCTCTTCATACATTTAGCACAACAGCTAGTTTCTATTGATTCAAGGGGAACATCAGGGGGAATGGGATCAAATCAGCTGAAACTTACATCATTCTCCAGATGGAAATACATTTTGAGCATTCATGAGTCAGAAAACATCCCTATATGGACAATTTACCAGCTCCTACCCTTTGTTGCTAAAAAAACACCATTATTTCATGGTCAAGGTCCCATTTTTCATCCTGGTTTGGGATATCGGATGATATCGGACATCGGGTCAGACATCCTGGTATGTGTTTTATTTTGCCTATATATACACCATGATTTCAAGGCCATTTATGCAGCAAATCAGGGGAACCAATCGGCATCATCTTCCCAAATCCAATGGTTTCAACTGTCATTTTCCCCATCCGCATCCAGCCATCCAGCGTCCTGCATCACATTGCAGCGCACAGCCACACCATTGATCTCTTGCGCGACCTTTGCCGCCGCTTCCTGTGGGACGCTTCCTTGGGAGAAAAACTTACAAAATCGCAAGAAAAACAAACAGAGCTTAAGAAATCTATCTGAAATGGCGGATATTCCAGTGCCATGTTTGATCACCAAATGGTAAAACAACAAGAAATGGTATATTCAAAAAACAAAATGTGTTTTGTTTTCGCCAGGAGTTGAAAGCAGCAAAAAATAGAGCTTGCCCAACAAAGAGGAGGGTATCTTTTGGCAACCAAAACAGGACTTAAACCGACAGGGATGCATTGTATGAGAAGAAGCAATGTAACCAAGAATGATATGAACATGTCACAACAATAGCAAGATCATCAAAAACAAAGCACAGAGTGTCTGGCCAAAACATGACACAGGGATGGTTCAAACTTCAGGTCAGCAAACCCAACTGGTCGTCGTTTGGGTAATGACAACCCTGGATCAATGCTGTAACTCTCTGGGCTGAACCAGGAATTTAGTGCCCATTCAGCCATCATTTTTTGGGTGTCTTTTATGTGACCCTAAACAATGTTGAATCGACCTTAGTTCAGCCATTGAATCATTGGTATCACCATCTATTTTAACATCTATCCATCTATAATAATCATATACATCCTATCCATCATTTTGTTGGTGTAATGTCTTGGACCATGTCGAAAATCGGAAAAAAAAAAACAGGTCAAGCGCCACGGAAAAAAGAACCAGATCCCATTGGCGTCGTCCATTGGCTTTGTCCAGTGATATATACATTATATGATAGGCTACATATGATATACATACTTCATATATATGTATATATGTATATGTATAACATATATATGTATGTATAACATATATATGTATGTATAATATATATATGGATATTTATATGGCTATTTACATAATATATCTATTATATATATAACATATATGGATATTTACATCATATACGTATCTATACATACCATGTATGTATGCACACACATACATACATAAAATGTATATAAGTGTATATATATATACATATAATAATTACACATGTCCATATACACTCGAGCAATCAAACATGGCTATGGAAACTCCCCTATCAATGGAGGTTTATGGCTGGGAAGATCATCGAACTAAGTGGGGGTTGTTCAGTTGCCACGCTTGATTGCTGGACAGTCTGTTGATGTATCTCTGCATAAACATCTCCGAATATCTTTGGTCTTTGGATTTCTTTTAAAAGATTCCACAATTTGTGCCCCAAAGATATGGTCTGTGGATTTCTTTTACCCTCTGGTAAATTAACATAACTATGGAAATTCACAATTTTTAATGGGAAAATCCACTATAAATGGCAATTTTCAATAGCTATGTTAGTTTACCAGAGGGTAAAATGTTTACCTCCGCAAAGACCACAAGGTGGTGGTCTAATGATGGCCTCGTTGAGATCCGCCACCACCACCTTGGCACCCAGCGCAGCGAAGTGCTGACATAAGCCCGCTCCTGGCGATTCGTACGGAGAGTTCACGGAAAGCCTGGGGTCATGGGTGTCACCAAAGATGAAGAGCTACCTTCCAGAAATTGGGACAGTATCAAGAATGGTGGTATTTAAGTTGAGTAACGTGGTAAAATCATATGAAATAAGCCACTTAGATTGATAGAGTCTCATCAGATTCATGGGTTACATCAAGTTACATCCAAGTTTACGTGGTTTCTTCAATGTTCTTCGGAAAAAATGACCCCTTCCATCAGACTTGGTGTGCTGTGACCTGAAAGTGCCATGGAGATGATTCAAAAAATGCTATGCCGCTGCTATGCCTTTTGAATAGAAAACTCTCAAGAATTGCTCTATCTTTGCAACCCAAACGTCCCCTTTTTTCGTTTGAAAGCTTAGGAAAAATTCGACCATTTTCATGGAATCAAACCCCCATTTCCCGACACGATTATCATTAAAATCAGATTGATGGCGCCATCCCATTTTCATCACAACCAAGATATCCCTTGTTACATGATCATTTTCCCACAAATGTTATAGTGTAAAAAAGATGTAATTGAGGTAATTGAATGTAAAAAAGATGTAATTTCCCAAAGATGTCCTCCAAAATTTTCCCATTTTGTTGCTGGTAAACCATCCCATTTTTTTGCAGTTCGACCAGAGCTTTTCGTAACCGCGCCGGAAGCGGCACTGGAAGATCGGTCCTATGCCACTGGCGCCTCTGATGGCTATGTGAGCGATTTGAACGGGGAATGTATGATATGTCCACTGAGATGTCTATACCTACAAATATTGTATATTACATCATATCATATAAGAAATATCATATATATCATATATCATATATCATATATCATATTTTTAATGATCTGATGTAATCTTAACCTTAATCTAAACTAATCTAATTTAATCTCATCGGTCTATCTATCAGATCTGTATCTATATCTATCATCCATACTTGTAGATTGTATCTAACCGGTAACTGTATTAATTGGTTTGGCAAATCGGAGACCCAAGTTTTATCTTCGAAATTCAGCCCTGGTCATCAAGCTACACAGCAACGAGGTTGACTCCCCATTCAATTGGCTATTTTCAATGAACATGAAACCAATACTGTTCATGTCAGTTTCGTTCAGCATCATTTTGGGATGGTCATTCAGTGTTTCAAGACATGAAACTTTGCCAAAAGCCACAGTGTTTCTGCCAATTCGACCCTGTGGCTCCATTCCCATAGAAAATCTGACCCCGCACCTCCAGTAACCACGCAAACCTTGCCAGCCACTGGGTTTGTGCCCGCCATCGCCGAGCTTTTCGAAAAAAGATGTTCACCAACCGCGCGAATCACGCTTGGCATTTTCTAGATCAATGATCAATGCCATGCAATTTGAGGCTTTTTTGATGTTTGGGATGTGTCAAAAACATTCAAAAGCCCTGATAAAAATCATGGGATATTCATCCCTCCATGGTCTGTCATTGGTAACTTGATCCATCCAAAAACTTTGAGCCAGGCTCCAAGATTCGAAGACTTCAGCTGTTGATTTGAGACTCTTCCAGGACTGTAATGGAGCCAACAGCTGTCACATCGCAGGCTCTCTGATCTGCTTGTCCACGCAAATTCATATGTGGCACTCTACCCTTGAGAACTTACGGACATTTATAGATCTCACCTAAGTTCACAGATGTTTCAGAATGTTTCATCATTTCACTTTCTGGTGCTAAACATAGGGAATGAGGGAATGATTAATAATAAGTATGTTCACACTCATCCCATTCCCCCGTTCCCCCGTTCCCTAGCACAAGTAACATCATCCATGCCTTACCCTCCGGTGAAGTGACGATTTTCCCAGAAACCTCTATGAAAAAACATGGCGAATTCGGGGGATTTTCCACGGTTTATGACATCGTTTAACAAACACACCCCCTTTTTTGCAGCGCTGACATTGAGAAACATCTAGCGCTGACTCTCCTCGGGGATGACCTCAGGCACTCCTGACCTGAACGGTGTTCGACCGGTGCTGGAGGGTCCCATCAAAATCATGGATCCGAAACGACTTTGATGGGGACTTTTTAAGGGATTTTTTAATGGGCTTAAAATGGGATAACCCATTTTAGAAAACGGAAACCTCCATTTGCCCATCACTGACTCTATGGACTCTATGGTAGATATATCTATATATATACATGTATATGCTATAAACGGGGTGAAGATAAACCAACATTCACACCACTGGGGCACCACCTTCTACCAGTGCCCACAGAACGGAAATTGGAAACGCCTTGCGGTAGATAGACCTCTCGAACTAGTTTATGGGGGAAGAATGATGGATATATACTGGGGATATAATGGGAATATCATGGAACATATAACTATTGACCATCAATCAACCACCACAAATAGTAACCTCCGGTGTCATCAAACACGGCTGGGAAATCCCCAAACTAGCCATTGAAGGCAACTATGTTTCTTGGAAAATCACAAAAAACTATTGCTTTTTGGGGGGTTCCAGCCATGTTCCAGCCATGTTTGATGACACCAGAGGGTAATAATCTTAACCATATAATACCATAAAATACCACATATTCTTAGGGGGATCAGCGACCTTGGGGTGCCATGGTCTCTCGTTTGGGATGAATGAGGCTGTTTATCATCCATCCCCATAGGGGGCACTTTGCCCATGGCACAACCCATGGCGCATAATATGGATGTATGCTACTGTCATGAACCAGTGGACATTGATTCATCAAAATGCCAGTTGTGTTAATCATAATTGGTGGGCTTAATCATAATTTCGTTGAATCATGGATGCTGTTCATTAAAAACATGAGATTGTTGATCGTGGGTATTTACAGAGAAAAGAAAACGTAACAATGTCGATCATGGCGACACCTTGCTTCTCACAGTTTCCCAGTTACGGACCGTATTGCGGAGGTGTCCGTGTTTTGTCATGGAGGTACCCCCAAAAGCATCATCCAGTCGTCATGAGACCATGATGACTGGCATTGAAACCTATGATGACGACTAGGGATCTCCCAGGAAACCTCCAGTTCTTCCCATCACTTCTGGCGTACCACCCATTTTTCCCTAAGATTTTGCACCTTCTCTGCCGTGCAGCTGCGAGGACCTCCCAAAATAGAGTCAGACATCTAATCTATTGGATCTAATTTGGGCTAGTTCCTAATTTCCATTTAAAAGAAAACGTCATTGTTCTGAGTCCATTCAAAAAAATCCGGAAACCAATGGTGGTTTGGGATCAAGCGTCCCGCTTTGGCAGGTGTTTTTTTCTTTTTCTTGCACATGATGACTCGCTCAAATGACCACGTGTGATCTCTTGGATGAAAAACAGCACCAGGTTTGGTACGGTAAACGCCCCACTTGTTTTTGTCTGAACATTTAGTGGGAAAAAAAAAACATCCAGAATATCCAGTGTCTAAAAAGAAAGCATCCAGATCCCATAGTGTATTTTGTGTTCCAGTTTCATCCATGTTTCCTATTTAAATGGCAATCCTTTGGAGACACGTAAACGATGACCCCACCTGTTCGAGCACGGCTTGGTTGGCCGGCAAGGGCATCAAGGTGGCAAGCTCCTTTCGAAAGATCTCAAAAAGATCGGAAGTCATGGCGGTGTCCATAAATGGGGATACCCAAAATGGATCAAAATGGATGGTTTTTTTTCGGGAAAATCCATTTATGATGGGCATCCCAGATTCATTCCCATACAAATCGTGAGAAAATCCATTTATATGGAGGTTTCCTGAAATGGGGCCTCCAAATCATCCATTTCTTCATGGGAATGTCCATGAAATAAACCATCCAGCTATTGGGGAGACCCCATTATGGAAATCCCCAAAAAACATGGGGAAGCAAATCACGTGAATTCATGGTGATGATTTTTTGATGCTGGGGATCAATGGGGATTAATACTCATTTTAACATTCTAAGGTCACCCGCAAAAACCAAAAATTGCGCCAACAATTTAGTGTGGGTGTTACCAGCTTAAAAGAAAGGGAGATATACCCCACCAAAAGTCAGGGCCCGGAAAAATATTTCGCATGGTACTCTTCGGGTTCCGTGTTGATTCTCAAATAAACTCTAATTGCGTGACCATTCTGCATTTTTTTCAGGAAGCAGGCGCATGTTTTTGTATCGGGTTTTGAGACTTCCCTGTTTGAGTGGTGTAAATCACCCGATTTCACTGGCAATAGGAAATTGAGATGAAAGTTTGGTGCGGCTTCCAGTGGCTGTTGGGGATACCACCTGGACTTATTTGTTTACCAAAAAAAACTGGTTCGTGTTGCTAAAAACCCGCATCTGGGTTTGAGATCTTGAGATCGGAGTCACTCACCATCTGCATCATCGCATCAAACCCCAGGCCCTTTCACGGCGTCACCACCCATTCGTCCCATTCGTCCCATTCGTTCTGCGGCTGGGCATCACACGTTGACTAAATCATCTCTAGCAATGGGCTTCTGAGAAGTTTCTCTCAAGAAGACCTGCGCCAGAAAACTTCAACTCAGATCCCGGTCCACGTGGCACACATGGTCGGGCAAAATTGCTACCTGATTTTTTTTATCCCCCCCTGTTCGGAATAGGTATATAAATTGACCCTTAACCAGAAAATTCTAGGGGTACCCTATTTTCAGACCACATCTGTTTGACCAAAAATGACCAAAATCTCTGGATCCATCGCTCGAAAAGTGAAGCAGTTAAGTTAGTCACTTAGGGCTGCTCAATCCTTCATTCCTCAATGACAGTGGCAGCTGGTCTGTTCTTCACTCTTCGTTTTTTCCCTTCCAAATGCTCCATTTTTGGGTGTCCAAATCCTTTCCGTTTAGCAACACATCATCCCATCTGCAGGAAACAATTCCCCCAACACAGGATTTGATCGAACATCTCGAAATCGCCCCCTGCCCTTTTTGGCCCTTTTTGGCCCAAAGTCATGGCGATTCCTCTGCCTCCTTGGTCATGCTAAGATCCCAATGCTCTAAGAAGTCGGTGACCTCAGAAATCGGCGAGAAATCCTCAGGGCATTTCCACCGAGTCTTGGCTGTTTCAGTGGAACCCAGATCCATGGGGTGAAACCAAACATGGATTTCGCCCCAGAAATCACCCGCCTTTGCTGGTAAATCCCTGTTTTTGTTAGCCCACTACCAACCAAGACTTCAAGTTGGGATTCTATTCTTGCCGGTTCCAAGAAAAACATGGCCGGACCATACCGTATCACCATTGGTTGATTGGCAAAACTTCCCATTTTCCGTGGTCAAATCACCATGTTCCCACCATCGCATGTGACTGGATGTGTCATCTGGGTGCCCTGCAAGGGACACCATGGGCACTGGAACCTGCCAGAATCCCTCCAGTCTTTCAGTTGGTTGATATCATCAACAAAGAAAGAATCATCGCTCATATCATGAAACACCTGCAAAAAAAATGTACATTTGTATATATATATATATGCATGTATATACTCATTGATATACACACATACATGTATATATATACATATATACATATATGATCATATATGTACAAGGTGGTGCCCTGTCCTTAGCTAAGTTGGCGGTTTTTTTTTCGAGGCCTCCACCGCGTCCTCTTGTGGGGCCGTCTCACTGGAGTCCTCACCGAGCTCCGGGTGCCCTAACGGTGTTTTTTATATATGTTATATAGAATATATGTTGTTTATCTATGTGTGATAGACATTGTAGAAACATATAATGTGTTTATCTAATAACACAATGTTATTTATGTTGTTTTATATACATATATTATAGTGTTATAGACATGATTCTCATTCTTATTACTACTATTGTCAGTATTCGCATTTTCATTGTTGTTTATCTTGATTATTATTATTATCTGTATTATTGTCAGCTGTATTATTGTCATTATGGTTGTAATTATTATCCTTACTGTCATTAGTAACTTAATTCCCATTAATAGTTACCTGTTATCATTAAGTATTCTTCCTTTTTTAGATACATATATATACCCCATGTGCAATCTGTTTGAGGTCCATCCAGGTGGTAAATCATCTCGACAAAGGGACATGAAAACCAGGCGACCGCTGCAAGATAGATGCATAGATCTATGGATGCATATACATAGACATAGACATGGACATATACATAGACATATACATAGACATATACATGGACATAGACATAGACATAGACATATACATGGACATAGACATAGGCATATACATGGACATAGACATAGACATATACACGGACATAGACAGAGACATATACATGGATATAGACATAGACATATACATGGACATAGACATAGGCATATACATGGACATAGACATCGACATAGACATGGACATAGACATAGACATATACATGGACATAGGCATATACATAGACATATACATGGACATAGGCATATACATAACATATACATTGACATAGACAGAGACATATACATGGACATAGACATAGACATATACATGGACATAGACATAGGCATATACATGGACATAGACATAGACATTTACACGGACATGGACATAGACATATACATGGACATATACATGGACATAGACATAGACATATACACGGACATGGACATAGACATATACATGGACATATACATGGACATAGACATAGACATATACATGAACATAGACATAGACATATACATGGACATACATGGACATATACATATAATTACTTGTAAATATACTTATGCGTATATGAATATGTATATTGTAAATGCTAAATGCAAACAACGCCCTTGTTTTGAAGTTGTGGAGTTTTGCTCAGGGATGACATGATCGACAGCTGAGAACCATGGCCTCTCCTGATCCCCTAGAAGAGCACGGTACACGCTGGCCTGACTGGAAAAGGATGCCGTTGTGACGGTGAATGGACCCTAGTTATAGTCATTTTAATAAGGAAAATATCGGAAAATCATACTTAAGCTCTTCAATGGAAATGGCTGTGTCTGGATATATATGATATAGTGTACCTCCAAAATCGACTGGTTCATCATCAATTTCCCTATTGAAAATATACCCCATTTTCAAACAAGCCAAATAAACATCCTTCAACCAACCCCGATGATGACATGGCGGTCTCTTGGGAAGAATACTGGGATCGGTTTGGAGTCCCATGTGCCATCACCTCATCGGTTCTCAATGAACAGTGGCCCCGAAAAAAATCAACTACCCCAAGCGGAAAAAGGACATCTCTGCTCGTGTTCCAGATGATTTTTGGTTGGTTCTGATATGTCCATCTCAGTCGTGAGCTATGAAACATACCCCTATCCCATCCGGTTGTACCGGATGATACGAATCCAGATAACTACTGGTTGTGTCAGAATCCCCAGGAAATCATCTGGCAATCAACAGGGGAGCTAACCAATGGGCCAGCTGTGAAGAATGGATGACATGAATACCACACGCTACTGAGACCAGGACCCTCATCTGTGCTCTAATCTGGTCAAGGGCCTCAGGATGGACAGCGGAGCAGTTGCTCTCACCCACAAAAATAGTGCCGTTTTTACAAACCATAAATCGATGTGGTGGTGCTGAGCAAATCGAATGATGGTTTTAGGAAAGAAATGGTGAAAAACCAATCCAATTGCAGTGTTCGCATACCAAACTCGCAGCTTTTTGCGAATGAAAATTGCATGTTCCCACAACAATGGTGATATGATACCCATGAACCAACACCTCCGGCGCCGAATACTCGCCCCTGAGATCCGAACGCCATTGGCTTCTAATCTATGCGCGACGTCGCCCTGCGAGAAATGTGGCGAAAGGTGCCCTAGGCAATGGGAATGGAAAATCATGGAAAATCCATAGAAATCTGTTTAGACTATTCCCAGAGTTGACTTTCAACCGCCTGTGATTCCTGGTAAGTATAGAGTCCCAAACTCAGCGAAAGCCGTGGCCTTGATCTCTATCATGTTTTGGCCTGGTGTCTGCGCCATCCTGCCCAACCGCGGCGGAACGTGCAGTTTAGGGCCTAAGGGGACTCTTGTGAGACGAGGGAGGAGGAAAGGTGTATTCGAATTCTGATACTCAATGGTTTCTGGAAGTGAATCAGGAGATGGAGGAAATGAGATGTATATCCATCAGGTGCCATGTTCCTGATTTGGGTCCTGCCACAGCAGAAAAAAGAGAAAAAATGCACCACTCTCCTGCTCGGGGGCAGGCCACCCTCCAGGCCGGGTCTGAAGCCAAATTTTGCCAGCACTGCTCATTCGTGCACCTCTAAGGGACAGACTTCCTGGTAGCATCTTTACACTGTTAGTATCTATTTTTCAACGATTCAATTTTCCTTCGGGAAGGATTTGTCTACCTTTCTTGACACTATCATATGATTTGGATGTGATATCATTTTATGGATGTTGTCTGGGTTTAGATTATATTTGATTCGAAAATAGGTGTTCGATTTGGTTTTTTCTTGCAGGCGGAATGATGCAAGTGTTTTTTTTGTCCGTGTGGATATTCAACCCATTTCACTACAGTTGTGGCTGTTTTTTAGATTTCATCACCACCTGGTATCACCTCCACTAATCAACTAATAAATGGATTGGTGGTGGGACAATCTGAACCGGAAACCATGTTTTTTTTACCATCAAATGCAGGGGTTTCTTGCAGCTTTTCCATTCGATTCTCTCTTCAGCCCGAGGTCGTCAGCCTTTTTTGCAGACCCACCCGTCCCTGTCGAATGGCGACTGAATTATGGCACTGTCTCTGGATGTGAAAGACCATGGAAGTGAGGCCAAGATAAAGCATGAAAGAAGTGGCTCGAAGCTTCTATCCTGTAGAATGTCAAACTTTTCAAGGTATTGGTGCCTTATTGGTGTCTCGTGGAAATGCTATCTTATCTAATTGCTACTTCAAAACTCCATAGAATCTCATTCCCTCCAGTGCCCCCCGGGACTTGCACTCTTGGAACTGCCAAGAGGTAAAGGTTGAAAAATCTGCCATTGAGGCCCCTGCGACATGAGTCTGTCCAAAAAAACGAGTGATGACCCAAAATAAAACATCTTAAGCAAAAGAAAGCATCCTTTCCGGTGGAATATATATTCTAGGTTTTGCAAATGAAGGATGCTACGTCATTGATGGCTCAATTCAGGAGCCAAGGCGGCACTGAAATCTGTACATAAGTCGCCACTGGCCAGCACTCAGGAGCCGTTAATCAGCGCCTGGCGTCAGATGGTGTAACCACCCTCTGGTGATCCCCAGCTGGAAAATCCCACATTTTTCTAACCAAGTTATGGATGAATTACTGTTAAGATTGGGATATGCCGGATATGTCATGGGAAGTTCAAAAAAAACATGGATGTTTGTAAGAACACCTTGGCCCGGAAAGATTCACGAACATCATCCCAGTTTCAGAAGAGTCTCGCAGTCTCAAAAGGTCAGGGATGGGGATCTGCCGATGTGGTGCCCACAATTGCCATGGTCCAAGGAATGATCCCAAATGGTGATTTTTCTGATCCAGAATGGTTGGTTACTCTAAACTCGGGACATACAATATGTATAATATATGTATATATACCTGTTTATATATATAGAGAGAGAGAGAGACCGAGTTCCAAGCTCCAAACTATCATGTTCGATCATCATAAATTGGGATAGGCAATGGTACTGTACGAGTTAGCTAGGGAAAATAGCCCGTTTGTAGATGAATTACCTATTTAGAAATGGTGGTATTCCATAGCTATGTTACCAGAGACTAAATCAAGCATGGCTTGCTGGAAAGTTGGCCATTCAGTTCAATGATTTCCCATAGCTATACTTGGAGGATCGTTCTACGAATCGCAAGTGGAGAGTGGCCTTGTTTAAGTCCCCAATTTGCGGGTTATCCCATCTATAAATAGTAATGGATTATGACTATAGTATATAGTTCTTAAACAGTTCTTAAGTCAATGGGAATTCCAGGATCCTAAAATGGAGGTACTGTACCATATAAGGCCATATTTTGTGGTGATATTCCCTTACATAGGCCTTATATATGGTAGGTACCTCCAATCTAGGATCCTGAAATGGCCGTTGATTAAGTGGGGTGACCCTTCAAGTAGCTATGTTTCATTTCTCTCATCCCGCTGCAGCATCCCACCACCTTTTGGCCCACCGTCCAACGTCCAACCGTCGCTTGCTTGGCGAGACTGGTTGGTTGATGCGAGTATCGTCACTTTTGGCCATATAACAACCATACCATGGTGAAGATTGTCCTGAAAATGCGCTATAACTACATACCAAACATCTATACATTGGGACGTATGTATGTTAAATAACCAACCATGTATGACTTGGGTCTGTCTGAAACTAAAAATGAATATAATATATGTAATCCAGAAATAATAATCGCCGTTTTATTCCAAGATCTATGATGATTGGCCGTGAGAAAACAGAGATACCCTAGTTTCAGGCAGACCTCACATTGGATCAGTTCATTTTGATTCATAATCTCCATGAAGCAAGTCTTGATCACCCCACCAGGATCACAATCAACCACCAGGGATTTTTAGTGGGCATTGCTCAGTCAGAGAAACACCCGTGTTGAGTGCCTCCCTCTCCGAGTCGCTCTGACTCTTTGCTGTTTCCTTTTTCGCGAATCTATCTCGATGATCGAATGGTACGAACCCCGTCAGAGATCAGCCAAGTGAATCAGAAAAATCACAAACGAAGCACTCGCTTTGCATTGTCGAGAAGGGTCGCCATGACGATGATGATGCCCTCCTCAGGGTCATCCGAGTCATCCAAATTGGAAGATTTTTTATGTTACCTTGTCTGCTTGTCTTATCCTATCCGATATCCTTTATCCTACCCTTTCTATCTACCTACGTACCTGGACATTTTTAGATATACATTATTATTATTATTATTACCCTCCAGTAAATTAACATAGACCCTGGCAGAGACTAGTTTCCACTATCAATTGGTGATTTTCAGGGTCTATGTTAATTTACCAGGGGGTACTACTATTATTATTACTATTGTTTTATTATTAGTTTATCATTATTATTAGAATGATGTATCAATATTATAGTTATTATTACTATTCATTATCATTAGTAGTGTTATTATTTAGTATTATTATTACTATTATCATTATCATCCTTATTACCATTATGTTTTTATTATGTGACTATTATTATCATCCTTACTATTAGTTTATTATTGTAACTGTTATTACTATCGTCCTTATTATTATTTTATTATTATTTTATTATTATTACTATTATTATCATCATCTTTATTATTATTTGTAGTAGTAGTACTATTATTACTACTAATATTATTATCATCATTATTATTATTTTATTACCTATTATCACTATTATTGCTGGTATTATTATCATCCGTGGTGTTATCATAGTATTATTATTATTATATTTTATTTATTAGTATTACTATTATTATTATCATCTATATTATTCATATTATTAGCATCGTCATTATTATTAGTACTATTATTATTATCATCCTTATCATTAGCATGTTATTATTATTACTACTATTATTATTATCATCCTTACTATTATTCTTATTTATTATCATCACTATTATCATCCTTATTATTATTTTATCCTTATTATTATTATGTTATTATATTATTACTATTTATTGCTATTATTATAATATATATATATATGTGTGTGTGTACTTTTGACTCCCAGATCCATGGCAGGTTTGTCTCCAATTCTTGGAGGATTCTTAGATTCCGCCAAACCCAAAAGCGACCGTCTTTCATGCTGACTTGTTGTATGGGCCAAAAATGAGACGAACCACAAATTTGGTCAGGTTTAGTATGATACTATCCATTTTGGAGAGGGTTGAGCCAGATTTTGAGCCATACCCACTTGAGTTTATCTAAAAATAGGCCACTCCCGCATCCACTGGTGAATCATCATACTTCCCCTATTGAAATCGCGTCGACCTGTCGCACTTCCAAGGGTCATCATTGGACTTCGGCATCACCTCCTCGTCAAAGTTGTTCCATCCCAGATTTGGCACCTGAGCGAGGCGATTTTTTCGCCCTAAAAAAAAAAGATGATTTGTTTGGCCAAAAAAAATCGGAGAATCTGAAATTGCTGAAATCCTGGTTTTTCGCTCTCCAATTTTCCCCCCATGAAAAAAACGGTCTTGTTGTGCTGGAAACAGCCCGAGAGGCAGATAAAGACACGCCACTGTTGATGGGATAAAGTTCTGCCTTGGCTGCACACAAAAGGCATGAAATGGCAATACCCTAGGGTAACACCTAATAGTTTCCCAGTGGAAACCATGGCCAGTTCAACCGGCCAATCATCCACAAACGCACTGCTGCAAGATTAAAAAATGTACCGTACACCAGCACGATTCAAAACTATTCAGCACCCAAGAGTTGGCTCGTTTGAATTCTCTGGCATTGGCTTGAAGTGTTTGAAATCATGTTCGAATTGAATACAATGTGCATAAGATGATTTCAGGAAACGTCAGTTCATAAAATTCCCATTTCAAGGTCTAAAAATTCAGGAAGACCCCAAGCCGCCGAGCCACATGCACCCAAACATCGGAGGTATTGACCTGCCAGAGTCGATTTTTTTAACGGCCATGCCCACTTGAGCGCCTGTTGGTGAACAATTGTCATCCAAGCTGCTTTAGTTGTCTTTACCCTCTGGTAATTTAACATAAGTATTGAAAATGGTCCATTTGTAGTTGATTTACCTATTAAAGATGGTGATGTTCCATAGCTATGTTAGTTTACCAGAGAGTAATTGGAATCAAAAATTCATCCCATACAGTTGAGCACTTGATTACTGTAGCATGGAAGACACTGAAAAAAAGGGAACAAAAATCATTTTTCCTGATGCGTCTGACGCAGATCTGCCTGGTGTATTCGAAAGTCCAATGGCCAGCTGGGCCCAGAAGGGCTACTAGCAGCACCAGTGGACGATTGAATCACACCCAAGTGCTTGAGCACATCCTGCGACGAGGGACTCGGCAATGGACAGCAACAACGAGGGACTTGTCTGAAAATAGGCTACCTCCAAATCCAGCACTCGATCATCATTTTAATGTCAACCCTGGATTAATAAACCCCTAGATTGTTAATTGGGAGGGTACCATTTAAGTATCAGATTATGACTATTGGAGGAGTACCCCCCCTAGACACACAACTCTTCGAACCCCAACGTCTTCCAACCGGGATCGCTTGGATCGCTTGGATCGCTCCAGGGGGCTTCACCCGGGCCTCCACGTTGGAGGTCGACAGCGAGCGCTCGTAGACCACATCCACATTCTGGACGTGAACCTTGTCCACCGTGAGCCTGGCACATGGCTACCACCATCAAGCACGGAAAAAAATCACGAAATATCCATATGAACAGTGGGAAAACCCGCAACATCGTTCCATGAATTATACTGGTTGCTTCCAGAACGGGATACCTCGTTCATGGAATGTGATAATCCCCCAATTCATCTTGGTTGGTATAATCCCCGAACTCATCATCAACCATCATTTATCAGTTGTATCCACTTATATCCATATTTTTGATTGTTAAAAAGCCATTCAAATCATCAGTCAAGTCCCAGCGCTGGCCTATGTCCCAGTGACTTCACTAAGCCACCCATGTCGACGTCCACAAAGAGACGCCCCACGGACGCTAGGTGGGCAGATCCGTAGCCAGGCGGATTGCCTCCGATGTAGACATACACATCTACATCTAGTAGACATCGGCATAGACATAGACATATACGTATACATATATATATATATACATAGTTATCTATATATATATACATATAGGTATGTATGGTTATTTGTTGGTATATTCCATTTTTGATTCATGCAACCATTTATTCGATGATTTCGTGTTTAATATCAAACTGATTATATAACTATTTACTTACTTCTTTGTTTTTGTTAGTTAGCTAAGCGATTAGTTGTTTCTTCATGTATGCGCAATGTAAATGTGAAATTTGAGATGATGATCCCCAATAGAAAATGAAAAATGATTGGAACCGCAAGGAATGGGTTGAATGCAAAATCTCTAAAGCGGAAACAGTTTTTCCCCCATCAAACACAGGAGAGTCCTGCAATTTCCACCTGAAGCCATTTCTTCCATGGTTTGGAGAGAGAAAAAAACATGTCAAAGGCGCCAATTTTGGAGTAAAAATTTCCATCCTGAAACTACGTGTAATTATCTTCACATATGCAATCGTATTGCAAATAATATTTGGGTTCCCAAAAATATCGAGAAAAACTATACTAATGTGGTTAACAGGAACGTGCAATCTTGGAACTGTTTCAAAGGAGGGAATGGCAATCCTGTGTTCAAAGATTTTGGACGACTTTGGGATTACTGGGATCACCCAAGTTTTGAGTTTATGGGATGTTTCCCATTTAGATAAAATGAATATCCACAAAACATGTCTAGAAATCCATTTAGATCGATGTCACTCGGATTAATCATCAGAAATTCATGGGGCTATTTGGACTATCCATAGTTTTTTTCCAGGTCGATTTAGCAACGGTGCTGATATTTTCTAGGTTTACAATGATTTAAGCGTACCCTCAGATGGTGATCATCGTTTCCCCCTCATCCCGTAGCGTGTGGGGTATCTCCATCTCTGGACCAATGCCGATGTTTCCACACCATGGAGAATCCCCATTTGTAGATATTTAGACATTCACACATGCATAAATCTACAATTTGGGATGAATTTACCACCCATGGTCATATTGGGGATTTGGTTTCACCACACTAGTTACTCATTAACATAGACATAGAGCCTGGCATTCATAGGCGGTTGGAAGACAAGTCTTTCCTCTAAACGCTATTGATTTTCATGGTCGAACTGGAGCAGATGGGGGGATGACAATAGATAGATTGCTATATTATGTATGTTTTCGTGTATTTATTGATTGGTTCAAAAACAGTTATGAAACTACCCAATCATGGTTACTGCATTATGTTTTTGGAGCGGGGATCCCCATGGGATGTATAAACATACATATTGTATTGTGTATTTATATATATATACATAATTATACATATATATATATATAATGCATCATACGTGCCATTAACAGTTGTGAAACTACGCATGGATTTATATACCTAATCATTTTCTCCCCTTATTATGGCATATTATGGCCACAAGCTATACTACACCGGCAACAGGACCCAAACAGTGTGGGGGGTAGGAAGTCAATGTAGTAGATACAAGCAACGGTAGCTATGGAAGAGAAGCAGATGAGGTTGGACAGTATCGCAACTGCAGCAGCAGGAGCCTCTATGTAGATCTTTATCGAGGAGCTCACAAACAAGATCTTCATAGAAGAACTTCCTATGAGCATCCCAGAAAAACCTTTCATACAAGCACCGATCCAGAGGGTCTTCAAGATCTTGATGCAAGTACCTCCTTGAGGCGGATTTCAACAGGATCTCCACAAGATCTTTGCACAAGGGCCTGCACCAGATCATGTAAGGACACCGACAGGATTTCACCAGGACCTCTTCAAGAGCTCCGCGCAAGGACCTGTACAAGGTCATGCAAAGGTCTCTGACAGCATTTCACTAGGATCTCCACAAGATCTTCACACAAGGACCTTGAGCAAGATCTTCATGCCAGGACCTCTAGGAGAATTTCACAAGATTGTCATACAAGGACCTGGTGCTGCTGGAGCAGATCTTACAACATCTTGATGCAAGAACCTCGCGCGAGCCTCCCACAAGAGCTTTGGTGCACATTTTGTGCGAGCCTGCGCAGTCGAAATGCACTTGGACATCTCAAGAGCAATTTTATGCGAGAATTTACAGGAAAAATGCCGGGGGCCAGCGTGCGTACCCTGATCTAACCCCGGCCTTAACTCCTACTGTAAGAACCCCTCTCAGTGTGGCACACGGTTTGGGGAATAATACAAAAAAAAACATGAGTTTTGATCCTATCCACTATCCCAACTTGGGTATCGGTATCATAAATCCGCTATAACACTGATGCAGATATATCTCCCATTATGTACGCTCGGGTAAACTAACATATATGTGGAGAAAGCCATTAGTTGTAGATTGTTTCCCTAAGGAAACCATGGGTTTTCCATGTTTTTCCACATCTTTTTGTTAGTTTACCCTAGGGTATCCCCATTGATCTCCTTGGAAGGCAGCCCGGCCTACTGTCAGGTTGGTCACCAGCAAGGTGCCGAACCACGGGTTTAGTGCGATGCGGTCCACGGACACCTACGAAAAAGCGTCCAAGTCACTAAAGTCACATGAAGAATTACAGAAATGCCAGAGAATTCTGGAGCAAACCATGGTACACCCTTAGAAAATCTTTGAAAATCATAGGAAAAACAAACGTACACACCCTACATTGGACATGGAACCCCAAAAATGACCATATCCAGTAGGAAAATTGTCCAAACACAAATTTGCAGGACGTTGCAAAAAAACAATAGAATTCCGACCTTCTCACGTGGTAAACAGCACATTGGCTCCCATCAATCATGCCCTTGTGGGATAAATAGAGGGGACGGGTTGGTACTGTATACCTTGGGCCATCATCTACTTCTTGGATATTCAATACAGATTCCTATATCAAGTAACGAACCAGTAGGAAACGAGATCAGTTTGGTCAGCATCTTGCAGAGAAACAAGCTGTTTCAATCCCTTGAAACAGCAACTGGGAAGTCTGGCACATCGAAAGACGGAAATTGCCCCAAAACGAAGATCTAAGCTGCAGAAGTTGGTGATTTCGGGGCGATTTTGATCAAGAAGAAGATCAGATCTGCCCGGCCCCATGAAATTGGTCACAGGTCGCCATCCAATTCGATGCAATGAAATCGTGAAAAAACTCGAATTTTCCCCAACTGTGGCAAGTTTCTGTGACACCAAGGAAGGCGGTGTCATAGTCCATCAACCATTTCTTCAAGACTGCGCCAGCGAAATACCAGGCCTCTGCAAGTTATCAATCCAAGTTGGAAACAAGGCAATCTCAAAAGCAACAAAAATTGCAAGCAGATTGGGATTGAAGATGATATGAGCGTTGGAAGCAGGTGGGTGGTGACATAAATGTCTATATATGTATTTTACCAGGTCAACCGAGTATGGGGTGAAATGCAACACTATCCGCTAAGCAGCTGATACTTTTGAACCAACGCTACAGAGTAGATCGATGATATATACACTACATGGTTTTACTGCAG
>Ga0126342_10000903_pt1 | contig 37620 bp, 38 predicted proteins | sample Cyp1metagenome_FD_92528 | JGI IMG/M metagenome (GOLD analysis project Ga0126342, IMG submission 92528) | Coral microbial communities from Lord Howe Island, Old Settlement Bay, Australia - Cyphastrea 1 metagenome | ecosystem: Host-associated > Invertebrates > Cnidaria > Coral ... | reverse complement strand
ATATATATATATATATACATACCTAGATCTAGACCCTGATCAATCCCACAAAGAGTCATCAACTTACTTGGAGAATCTAGGTGTACATCTTCCCTGCGGCAGATATACATATCATGATCTCTGTACCCCATCTAGGTACACATACATAGTTTATGTCACTTTTAACATAGCTATCGAAAATCACCATTGAGATAATAGGAGAATAATAGGTACATCATCGAACTAAGTGGGCAAATATATATATATATATATAGATAGATAGATAGATAGATAGATAGATAGTATATATATACACGTATGTGTCCTATTATAATCCATTATTCCAATGTGTATATATATATATACACATACGCTGCAAACCCTAGGTTTGCCCGCGGCAAATCCCGCATGTCCTTTGACATGCTCAAATCCCTGCGTAGGGTTTAAGTTGTTTACTTTCCAAAACAACAAACCCTAAAACCTAAAACCCTAAAGGCTAAATTAAAACCCTATAAATCCGTCAATCCTGAAAACTTAAACTCAAAATCACTGCGTATAGCCAGTGTTTCCATTTATCCTCTGGTGGTAAGTATATCATGATGTTTGGATGTCTTGTTTGAGTGTGGGCGAACCCGGGGTTTGGAGGTATAGACACACCATCCCAACATCAGCCGCGCAGGCGCTGGTTCTGCCTCCCTTGCCTCGCATCAGCAGCCGCGACCGTGCTTCCATCGCTTCCATAGGCGCCACCTGTCAAAGACATGGGGTACTTAACGTCTTAACCACCCAAAACATGTAATAAACTTATGGATTTAACAATTTGAATGGGATTCTAATGGGATTTTGATGCTGAAAAAATCTTAGCAAACATGGATTGAAACTATAAATAATGGCTATGGGGTTGCAGTTGAGATGGTGAATCACTGTGAGTTCACTTCCAGTTGGGATATGGAGCCCCTATAAGTATATTTTTATATCCTTTGGTAATTTGTTACATAGCTATTGAACATGGCACATAGAAAAATAGTGATTTTAGCTATTAAAGATCGTGATTTTCCAGTTCGCGAACTGTTAGTTTACCAGAGGGTATCCACTAAGCATCTCCGTTGTTCCATCCACCTGAGAATTTTCAGAAAAATCGTCACCATGAAATACCGTTCTTTACATTTCCTTACCATCAATTACCACTAGAATCACCAGTAGTTGCCCAAGGGCAACCCTTGGTGATAGTTGCCCAATGGGTTGCCCAACAGAAAACTATTGGTGATAGTTGAGATAATTGCCCTTCATTGCTCCGTACTTGCTGGCTCACCCCAGGAACCGTGAGTGGGTGACTAAGTCCAGTCATGACTGGACATTGCCCCTACTCCCACTGAAAAAAACCACTTACAACTGGGGTGACCTAACTGTAAGTAACCCACTTATCTCACTTATCAACTGGGATGAGCCGCCAAGTAATCATCAATCACCATGACTTGTCCTTGAAACAAATGGAGCGCTCCATTCCCTGGGTCACTGATCTTAGTCAGGCGGTCGAGCATCCCTGCTGGTCGCAGCAGCAGGTGGCTTGGTGATGGGACGACTTAACGGTTGGAGATTTACATCATGGGGTTGTATGGCTTGTTTTCTGGGAGTCAAGAGGAGGTTTAATGGGACTTTAATCTTTAATGTTAAAAAGTGGTTTCAAGAGTTGTGTAACAGGGCTTTAACGGGGTTATAATATGTTATAATGATAGAATGTACATTTGGCCTCACATATCCATCGTCCAGTAAAACGTTGTCATAATATGTTGTGCCAGCGGCCAAGGGAAACACTGGAGATGATGATGATGATGATGATGATGATGATGATGAGAGGTGATACGGTGATACGGTGATACGGTGATACGGTGATACGGTGATACGGCCAAAAAATAAAACATAAAACATGAATATCATGGGGATACACTGGAGATATCCCCGTGCCAATTTCCACTACTTTTTGTAGTTAGACCATTGGTTTTTATACCCAGGGGGATCTGGAGATACCATTGCGTTTTTTTTCCAGGGACAAGAAATGGACCAACGATGGACTCTACGAGGCCATGATCAAGATGCAAACCCTGAAAGCAACAGAGTTCTGTGGCCAGGTGGCCCATAGAAACAGATGATTTGCCCATTTGAAGATGGTGATTTTCCATCGTTGTTGGTGACATTATCAGAAATTGATAGAAATGATCTGTGTTTTATTTAATCAGCAAACAGAGTTGGGGAGGTCTCCGACTGAAAAAAACTCACCCTCATTTGATGCTGAGCAGTTAATGAAACCATCAGGTCTCTGTCTCAAAACCAGCATATGTGGGACCTTACATATTTTTTCATGAGCCACTTCGGACACGTTGGGGGTACTCAATTGCTTGTGAAAGTCCTATGGTCCTATTTCTCTCAGTGAACGTATGTTGAAATCCAATCCGTCCTTGTTGATCTGCAGGATAAAAACAGAAATTGTTGGTGGATTCAGGCAGTAATGTGGTAAACCCAATTTCCTACACCATCCCCAAACCATCACTTTTATGGATGGTATATCCCCAGTCGTCATCGTAGGTTTATGGCATTGGTTTATCATATTATTTTGAATTGCTATGTCGCATGGTCCCTATAGTTTCTTCAGATTTTTAATCGGGGTAGCTCAACCACCAAGCAGAAACCCAATTTCGAGTTAGTTGCTTCACCATTTTTGCCATCATGTTTGTTTTCTTTTCTCCCATGTTCCGTATATAAATCCCTAGTATCCATATCATGAGTCCAGATTTATTTTTGTAAGAATACGTCCTCAATTTGTCATGTATGTATCTGCATGTGGGTCATTTCGGGTGCTCTCTGTGCATGAATATAGCATCCATGGAGCATTTGAGTATGGGATATATGTTGGATATGCTATTCCACCATGTTACCCTCCAGTAAACTAGCATAGCCGTGGAAAATAGTCCATTTATAGATGATTTACCTTTTAAACTAAAACGCTGATTTCCACAGCTATGTTAGTTTACCAGAGGGCAATCCCGTAAACATATCAATTTAAACGATTAAACCATCATCAAATCTCAATTTATTGCTACCCAATCTGCTAATCAATCGTGTCAATTTATAGAGGATTTTCCAGCTAGCAACGTTCGATGACACCACAGGCTATTCCAATTATCTTCCCAATGAAATATCAATATTTTTATCCCCTCGAAATCCCCTAGAAATCTCTGAAAGCAATCCCCTATCCAACTATAAATCTCCATTGATGGATGGCTATAACCATTGATTTTCCATCTCAGTTTTGCCGAAATTTCTTCGTTAAGAGGGCGCCATGCTATAGGTCCACCGAAGCCTCAGACCATCTCTACCTGGGCAACTCGGAATGTGGGAAAGCCATGGGAAACCCATAGTTTCCCTAGGGAAGTGATGGATGGCAATGTGGGGCCCGATGTGGGAAAGCCCATGATTTTGTTCCCGAGGAAATGATTTAAAAACTGATCTTCAAATGCTGAATTTCAGCAGCGTTTTCCACATCTATCTTGACTTACCCGCTAGCCTAAACTATCCAGTAAATTTCACGGGAGTTGCTAGGTTGACAGTGGTCAATGGATTAACGATGGATTAATAGTGGCTTAAGAATGGGGTCCGCATGATCATTCATGACGATGGATAATTACATATTTAAATACCCTCTGGTTATGACTAACGGTTTGCCATGGAAAATCACAATTTTTAATAGGTAAACCTCTATAAATGGGCCATTTCCCATGGCTATGTGAATAACCAGAGGGTATATTTAATGGGAATAGCTATGACAGCTATGATGTAGGTTATGATAACTGGGAACAATGGGGATGCAGTCAACAAACAATATAGATACAATGGAACTACCCTTCGGTAATCAAACATGGTCGGCTAGGAAATTCCCTACAGATGAAGGTTTCTAATGGACACATCATCTATAATTGGAGGATTTTTCATAATGTTTGATTGCTAACCATTATAGTAATTATAATGGGGAGTAACCAACATTTTTTATGGAAACATCGTCTATAATTTATAATTGGGGGATTTTCCATGGTCAGGTTTGATTGTCAACCGTAATGGTGGGGAGTAACCAACAAAATTTGGCATGTTTTTATCTCATCAGATCCCGAAACCGATGGATTTCCCATCACCATTCATACCCGGCCTGGTAAACGTTTACAGTTCGCTATGGAAAGATCCACCATGCTATGAAATTGGGTAGTCATCAACTATTTCGACTGGGCCATGGCTTCAATGTCGCTTTTTGTATGTTTACCAGGCCGGGTAAGCCTTCCCTGAGGTGGAAAATCTCGTGACGACAGAGTATGACTTAGATCGGGGAGACACTCGGCGGGTGCAGCAAATTTGCTGGGAAAGTCATCGAACAAATTGGGATAGTCACCGACCACTATATATAATTGATACATTAATAGTGGTATTGGGATATACCACTATATAATTGGCATATACCACTATATAGTAAAATTAATTATGAATGTTGTAAATTCTTGGCTACGATGATTCGCCATATGCTTATCCCTTGGTGAGTGGTGAAATGAAATTGGGATCACTCTCCGGTAGTGCAACAGATTGCTCTGGAAAATGGGCCATTTAGTTCTATGATTACCCGATTAAACATGGTAATTGTCCATACTTATGTTGAATTACCAGATGGTAATATTGTTGGTTGTGTATTCAGACTATATTGAGGAATTGATACTACCAACAATAATAAGCATAAACAATTTCACGGAGGAACTGCTCACTATGTAAAAGGCCATTTATCATTGGAATGCTCTCATTTTCTACTCAGTAATAATGGATCATGTTGAATAATGGCATCTTTGGTTACTGGGGTCGAAACCATCAAACCAAACCCCAAGCGTTGTGAAGGTCTACTTGCCATCAAACAAAAACACAAGCATGCAGGATTAGGTCTGGTTCATAAAGTTTATGTGTGGGTTTTCCACATCGAATTTTCGACCATCAAATTCGGTCTCTGCTTGTGAAATGTCATGGGCGCTCTCCACACTGTTGGGCAGTGGCATCACACGGACGGCTGTAAACGTGACACCATGGATCTTGCGGAAATTAGATTAAGTTTGTTTGCAACTGGATTACAAAGCCCGAAACTGGTAAATGTGTTGGACAAGAATAATTGCACCACTGGCAAAAACCGCTCCAGTCGACCAAATCAAGAGGCTTCTCGTAGAAGCGCAGTGTAACACACATCGCCACCGATTTTGGGGAGACAACCAAACAAAAACCTGGTTGGTGGTTTGGAACATGTTTTATTTTTCATTATTTTTCTATATATTGGGAATGTCATCATCCCAAATGATGAACTCATATTTTTCGGGGTGGTTCAACCACCAAAGAAAAGCCCAGCATTTTTGGCCCAAGGATTTCGTGGACAAACTCATCAAGTGCGATCAGCGGGGAGGAGTCCCATTTTAATGGGAGACCAGGGGGTCCAGTGATTTCTGGTGATTTTTCTATGAAATCACGGAAGAAATGCCTGAACTTACACTACTGCTAAGTAGGGAATGGGTTGCTGGGGGTTGCTGGGATGATTATTCGTGATTATGGATCATTCCCGAAAATTCCCATGCGTTTAGCACCAGTAAGATAATGTTGATATTTCCTGATTCTTGGTCTACAATTGGCGAACAACTTTATATTTCTTGTACCAATCATTTTCACCTAAAGTTACCTCCATTTCACCTAGAATGGAGACGTTTGATCATTTCAATACGATTGCTGTGACCGGTTCCTCCCATCGGTTTGAGGGACTTTTTGCAGGGTTTTCCCATGGGTTTTAGCCCTCCATTCCAGGATGGCTGATTCCAGGGATGATGATCCAAACATGTCCATACTGCATATAATTTACGATATAATCATACCCTCTGGTAAACTAACATAACTATTGAACATGGCCATAGAAATAGTTGATTTACCCATTTAAACATGGTGATTTTCCAGTTCGCGAACTGTTAGTTTACCAGATGGGTATATCTACGTTATAGGATATCCACATGTTTTTTTACCCATAATGTGGGCAACCCCATGACTGGGGATGGTAAAAATTCTTGGGTCCACCACATCCACGACTTAGCCATTAACCAATCTGTTAATTCTTCCATTAAGAGTCCCAACTTACCATACCCATAGATATCAACTAGCAAGTGGCTAGTTAACCATATTGACTGATCATTACCATAATGGTATGGTATAGTTTACCATGAACCATTAACCCTGAAGCATAAATAGAAACCATACCCATATCATCCAGCGTTGGTGGCGATGGCTATTAGATGGCTATAGCATGTTTCAGGGTGAACACCACCACCAAGCACCGTGGCTTGGAATCCCTCAAGGTACGACGAGCAGCGCCTGCGACAGACACAGGAGCCGAGCAATCGGTGACGGTCGTTGCCATTGCCATTAGACAAATAGGTCCAATAGGTTACCCTCTGGTAAACTAACGTAACTGTGGAAAATCATCATTTTTAATGGGAAAACTCACTATTTCTATGGCCATTTTCAATAGCTATGTTAATTTACCAAAGGGTAACAAGTGGTTGCCATAACCAATAGGTCAACTAACTAACCATTTGTTTCACCATTAGAAAAATAGGTTAACACAATAGTGAAACAAATGGTTGGTGACAGCTGATGTTGATGTTGGGATTCATGGGCGGAAAAAATGGTTGACGAATCAGTTGGGACAATGGTAGCAGCACTTTGCAAAAAAAAAAACAGTTGCAGGCTGTTGCAGGTTAGTAATAGCAATTAGCCATGATTGACAATCATCATCTTGGTTTTTGCTCTTGGTTTTTGCTGTGGTTTTTGTAACGGTTAATCATTGCATAGCATTGGCATAACTAATGGATTAACATAGAGGTGAAAAAAGTGTCAATTTGTAATTGTGAATTGTGTTTTAATCAGGATCGGGGCTATGATGAGACTATAATGACCGGTTTTACTCATATGTTAATTATTGATAAGCATCTAAGCCTCTAAGCATGGGTCATGGTAGATTTCATGAGATACCCTTTGCTACTCAAAGCTGGCTAGCTGCCATCACCGGCACCAATCCGATCCAAGATGTTTCAGGTGTGGCCATGTATTTTGACGCAAGAATAGTAGAATAGAGAACTAAGTCGAGAACGAAACTGCCATCACGTGTGTCATTTCGTGTCTGATCAACGGTTGGTTCCTTTATAGATCCCTTGCGGTTGCACCGCTTAGCTCGCGCATAGCGAGCTGGTGAGCTGGCGAGCTGGGCATCCCGGTGAAAAACTCGTATGATTTCCCAGTCGATGATCTGATGTCAATGAACTGGGATAGACCCATATGGGTTTGTCTGAAAATAGGGTATATTCCCAATGAAATAGCCATAAAAAATAGGGATAATGATCAGCAAAACCATTGGGTACAATGGGGTACACTATTTTCAGACACACCCATATAAACATGTTTGAGAACTGATATTGCAAACGATCTATCCTGTTTGGTGGTTTGGAAAATATATAAACTTTTTGTTGGTGTTTTGGAACATGGCTTTTATTTTTCCATATCTTGGGAATGTCATCATCCCAACTGACGAACTCATATTTTTCAGAGTGATTTGAAATCACCAAACAGAACATGTTTGAGAACTGATATTGCAAACGATCTATCAGTCTATACATGTTGGATATTACATTTCTATGTGAATTTGCTGGAGTTGTACCCCAAAATTGCTGTGTGGGTAACGGAAAACTTTAAAACCATGAAATGTTGGTTACCAATTTTTGAGACAAACCCATATTTGAAAAACCAAGAGGGATTCGGCACTAAAAACATGGGTACTTTAATTTCCTCAAATCCACATGTTGCAGGTTCTGTTTCCCCCGATGCGATAGATAGCTCAATAATCTTGAATTCCATGAGTTCGCCTATGAACATTTTTATGGACGGCTACAACTCCAAACTTTCCAATACGCTGATTTTGTGCCAATCGGCGGAAGTTTCCATCAGGTTCAATCCCCAGGCGCCGTTCCTTCCCCGTGCCAGGAGGTTTCAGAGTCCCTTTTCTCCCATGGAAGGAGACGTGGTATCTGCCATGGTTTCTGGGCGCAGCCAGGGTTTTTTTCAATGTTTCCCCCCAAGATTTTTTCATGTATGTTCATCATCACGAAGCCACATGATTAACATATACATTAACCCATATGAACCATCATTAGGCCATGATAAATCACAGGAAAACCATATTATTAACCCATATAATTTCCTGATCTTCGGACCATTTCTGCTGCAGGACCATCCCGTTACTGCTGGGGCGATTGAACCTGTCCTCACCGTTGAGCAACCACGAGTCAGGATCCCCACATCTGGGCTCTGAATCCGGCAGTTACCCTATGGAAATCAGAGACTTATCCATGGGCGGGAACCCATCCGAAATGTTCTTGATAAGCAATTTAGGTGAGTTGGTAGGCAGCTTCAACCTCAGAATCCACATCGAAACTAATATAGAAATATAGCAGCTTAGCAGTAACCGTAGTGTATCATGACTAGGGAGTTTGACCAACACTTGAGGGATAGAATTGATGAATTGGATATCAATCCAGCATGGTTTGTGAATGTTGGTGGTTTCAAGCCATGCCCCGCCGGGATGCTGATCCTCGATAAGTGGAAGACCGTGGCAGGGGAGAAACAGCCTCTCTACACAGGGCGTGTTCTTTAAGAGCCGACAGTTGTGGTGTTTATTTCACAAAAAAAATTGAGTTTACGCCTTGGTTCGATGATTTTCCCATTTAAATCCCCATTTAGTTTGGGGATTTCCAAGCCAGCCATGTTTGGGGACACGAGGGTCGGGTCAACTTCTATGTTTCTACCCAGATAGGATAGAGGATTATGTGCTAGCGACTTACCCACCATTGATGGCCGTTTCAACCATAGGAATCATGGTCCCACCATTGATGGCGGTTTTAACATGTTTAAAATATACCGATGCATATATAATATTATATATATATACACGAATCATGATGAATCATTTCATGATGATGATGATGGACTGGGGGCACCCCATTTTTCAGCATCCCAGGGAAGCCAGCTGAGGCGTCGGACGCCCCTGCGGACGCATCTTCTGAAGTTTTTGCTCAACATCCTCTCGAGGTTGGCCAACAGCCCCCAGCTGCGATTTGGGTGGATTCGGGGAGTTTGTGGAGGTGGTGAAAAAGGGGGGGTCCAAAGGAAAAAAGGAACGTAAGGAACTATGAGGATATACAATGATATACAATGATATACAAAATGCATCAACATATTATCTTCTCTCGGTTTTCTCGGGTCACAGCTGTGACCTCAGTAACTTCGGTGCTGACAGCTGGACCAATTCCTTTCGTTGCAATGGATTGATTCATAACATGTGCAGGAAGCCATGTCTTTTTTAACTCCAAACATAGAGGTTTTTCCACCTTTTTCCTATAACATGTCCCTTAAACCATCTTAAACCAATTCTTGCGATGGTTTGAATTGAAATGATTAGTTTGCTGCCGTAGGTCTTTTCCTACTCGCTGGTTTCACTCTTTTCTTTTCGTATCAAGCCATGTTTTTTTCCACGTGTACAGTAGTGTACCCAAGTCTGGTCCGCATCAGTGTCCAGTGGCAAGCAGCCAGCCGTTGGCTCCGATATGGCTTCAAGTCTTTTTGCCATCTATGTCTTATTATTGGATGATAACGGATTATGATTGTTACCGTTCAAGAACAAGTACTGACACCAGCCGATGATTTGTCTCGTGTGCTGGTTTGAAGCATGGTGATTGGTCTGAATTGGTCTGAAAACATTGGATCGCCCTGAAGATATCAGCCGAAAAATGGCGGTTTCATAAATAGGGCTACTCCAAAAATTATCAACTTTTTTCGAGCATTTCACTGTTGAAACATGTTGAAACCCTATGGGTTTTGGGATGTTTTGGGGATCATTCCAAGAAACCTCCACATCAACGGCGTTTCGTGTCTAGCACCGGCCCAAAAATACCAAAAACCACCAGCGGTGCAGCGGCCTGACTCAGAGCAGATGGAATGGAATGGTCTAAATCGGGCGTTGCAAGTAAAGCTGAACCATTTTAATACATGGAGTGGTATGATCCATCCCCAATATTTGAGCTTTGGTGATATTGAGTTTACCACAGCTCGAATTATAATTCATGTTGATCGGGAAAATGAAGTTTGAACCAGCGGATGGAATGGGGCACTCCAATACGTTCAAACATTCTGCGCCCACGTTTTGGGCGCAATCAACGCGACAAGCAAAAGGCAAAAGATGTGAGTTTTTCGATGGCAACAGTGATCTCAAAAAGACGTTAATTTTTTTGCCGATCTCACTTCACTATCTTCACTCAAGCCTTACCATTCATTTGCGAATTACTTTCTTGACTGCATACATCACATTCACAACTGTTCGGGGACTATCTCATACATCACATGCCATCTGCACGATTTATTTTGAAAACATATGTTTTCCGGGACGGAAGAATCATCATCAATAATGAAGTTGTTTTTTCAGCCAGGTTAGGTACAGATGGATCTGTTGTGTTTCATCCAACTCTACAAACAACAAAAGTCACAGAAAAAACATCAGCAGAGCAGAGCTATGGCGTTGAACCAAGAGTTCTGGTTGCAGCAAAAACGCCGGGAGGCCGCCCGGTGGCAGAGGATCCCCCATTTTAAGAGCCCCCCCCATGGATGGCTGGATGAATGGACGGATGGATAGGATTAGTTAGTTAGTAAGCTAGCTAGTTAGTAAGTTTGTTTGTTTGTTAGATAGATAAATAGATAGATAGATTGGATTAGCTAGATAGATAGATAGATAGATAGATAGATAGATAGATAGATATAATAGATAGGATTAGTTAGATAGATATAGTGAGTGTTTCATGAAATTTGCAGTGTAATTAACGTCTTTTGTATACGGTCTGGCCGTTACGCTCAAATGGGAATGTTCAGCGACAACAATGGGCGAGAGGGGCATCCGTGACCCTTTTTTCAGCTAAGGGATGGGTCGGAATCATTCTGATTCATCCAGATCCTTTGGTTGCGATCAGATTTAAACTTATAGCAACCCCAAAAGAGAGAACAGTAATTTTCACACATATAATATATTTATAATATTTTATATACATGCATATATAATATTTGTAATATATATATATACATATTAATATATATATATATATGTTCAGTAATTTCTTGTAGGAATTTGACCAACTTCCGCATCTTTTTGGCCAGATGCGATCGGCTGATCGCCCACGGGGGGGCGAAGTGGCGAAGTGTGGGCTGGGCGAGCGGTTTCCCTCGTGAGAAACGCCAGAGAATTCCCATCCAAGTGACACCTCCCTAAAGGAAACACCAAAATGTAGAGATTCTGTACTCAACCATGGTTTCCATACCCATAGGATCCATGTATGGTATATATGCTAACATTTGGGGTATATTGATGGTAAATGTTACCATATATGGCATACATGGATCCTATGGGATATGTTTCTATGGGGGAGTTATCATTATCGGAAGGAATTCAACACCTTTCACAAGTGAAAAAATTCCAATCCGAGCTCTTGGAGCTGACTGTGATAGTAACAGTCATTCGGAATTACAAAGATCAGACTTATAAGTTACACAACAAATTGGGTTTACCCACATTAGTTGAATGAAATAGGTTCATCATGAATTTTGTAAATCACCATATAGTTTGATCATGTTTGATATCTAAAATTCCCAACACAACTATGGTTTGATATGGTTCTGAATGAATTTGCAAGTTTACCTAATTTTTCCGGAAACTGATCATAGGTAAACTACTTCCATGACTTTCATGGCTTGGGTATCAAACTATTTTTTTCCGGAAACTGACCATACATTACCATAGTTAATTATATATATAGATATAAATATCTATTGGTCAAGTCACCATTTCTGTTGGTGAAATTACCATGATACAGTGGGATTCCCATCCTTCCCATTGACGTTCATATTTTTCAAGATGGTTAAGTCACCACCAACCAGTATATATATATACATATGGTAGATATCAAATATATCTAATATAAAACATATCCATAAATGGTAGATTTTCCATATACATATATGTATATATATATAACCACCAACCAGATACTTAGATATCTAGATACATTATACTAGATACATATATTGTATACATATATAAAGATCTGTGGTTCTTCAACCCTATAGTTATAGATACATTATAGTTAGTTATATAAAATATAGATATAGTATAGATATAAATATGGACATGTCACCAGTTACCATAGTTTGATCCCCAAACCAAGCCATGGCCTTTGAGGCTGAGCGTTTAGGCCTTGCTCCACCGGCTCAAGCCATGGTCGGGCTGCTCAGCTGCTCGGAGTCGCCAGGAGGACCTGGCTGGTAAAACATGGTAAAACAATGCCATAAACAATGGTTAATGTTGGTTAATGTTGATTATATAATAGTGGTGAATTATGGTTTTATGATGATTAATATTGGTGAATATTGGTTAATAATCCCAATTTTCACCATAGTATATCCCATGCTTATCCGAATTGATGATAGATATTCACCAATTAATGTGGGTAAAACAATGCCATGTCTACCACCCATGACTGGGAATGGTAAGTTTATACCACCTATAAACATGGTGATGGCTGGGGGATGGTTTATCAAATTGTGTTACCCACATTAATTAATCAAATTCTGTTTCTGTTGACACAGTATTAGTCAAATGAAGATATCAATCATTTCTGTTGACTAAGCGATTCAGATTGGACATAGTATTATACAGATAAGGCTTCAATACAGATAATAAACAACATATACACATGACATGTAATCACATTTAGATAATATAATAGGAGTGCACATATACTACTTTAATATATACATATTATATATAGAGAGATTCTTGAGTTCCCAACCAACAAACATTGCATTTTTGCTAGCCACATGGGATCAATGCAAATATATAGAGAGAGCTATTCCCTCCTTCGAACCCCATGAAATTCATGGGCAATGGGGCAACATACCAACTTTTATTGGTACATGGATGGTCTAGGTACTGTATATACCCTCTGGTAAACTAACATAACTATGGAAAATCACCATTTTTAATGGGTAAATCAACTATTTCTATGGCCATGTTCAATAGCTTTTGTATGCTTAGTAGAGGGTACATGATTATACATGTACCCTCTGGTGAACTAACATAGCAATAGAAAATCACCATTTTTCATGGGAAAATCCACTATAAATGACCATTTTCCATTGCTATGTTAGTTCACCAGGGGGTATACACCCATCAACATACCAACATTTGTCGATTCATTCATCGAACTGAATGCGCCATAAAAAATGGCAATCTTCCATCTGTTCAATGACCAGAGAGTATCCCATGAAGTATCCCAGCATCCAATAAACGATCCCATTCATCATGGTTGATATCATTGTTAATCCATTCTTAACCCATGATAAATCATGATAAATGATAAATCCCAAAAAAAATCCTTTCCAGATCGGTATTTTTAGAGACACCTCGACCCTCCAAAGTGAAAGATGTGGCTTCATACAACAATTGGGCGTTTCCGGAGTTCCAGTACCTCCATCTTTAACATTAACTATCATTATAAAGATTATGATAGTGATAAAGTTAAGAGTGCTATTATATCATATATATAGTACTATAATTATTAGATTATGTAACTATTATATAATTATTAGATCTTTATATATCCATGATATTGATGGTAAAGCCATAAATGATAGTAGACCTTATTTAAATTCCAGTAAGATATACAGTATATCTTTACAAAGCCATGATTCTTAACCATCAATATCATAGATTATTAACATATGATATTGATAGTAGATACTCATTATAAATATAATATATTATAATGCTTAATGATAACTATTATCATATTTATGTTAGTATCATTATTTACCATCAATATATCCTTCACCGTGGTGATACCCTTTCCTTTCTTCGCCGCCGTTTTTCAGGTGCAGCCCAGACCCGTGATGCCACGCCCCGGCCTCCCCGTGGCGGGCGGCTGTGGCGGCTGTGGCTGCGGTGGCTGCGGTGGCTGCGGTGGCTGTGGCTGCGGCGTGCCCATGGGGCCTATGGGGATGCCCGTGGCAGGTGGATCGGTGATGTGGTGGAAGAATTCATGCAAAAAACCAACGGTTACCCTCTGGTAAACTGGAAAATCACATTTTTTTATGGGTAAATCAACTATTTCGACTGGGCCATTTTTTATCTGGTTGGTGGTTTGGAACATGGCGTTTATGTTTCCATATATTGGGAATAATCATCCCAACTGACTTTCATACTTTTCAGAGGGGTAGGTCAACCACCAACCAGCAATGGTTAACCAACAGTTTATGGTGTTTTATAATGGTTAATGATTGGCTAATTAGTTACTCAGTGGATTAAGAATGATGGATGGTTGAAGGTTCACTAATAGTTGTTCATATGAGTGGTTAATGAAACCATCATTGGGTATACCCAATAATAAACCTCTATTAGGGATGGTTCATTGTTGGGTTTACCATGACCTTATGACATGTCAGTAAGCATGTGCAGAACTGAAGGAGTTGTAAGACAGTCGCCGTCCTATCTGCAGTCTTGTTGCTCAGGCCACCAGTGATTGCTGGTAGCTGGTTCCCGGTGATGGCCGGGAGAGGAGCAGCAAATCTGGATGCAAAGAAGGCTGTGCGTCCGTGCCATAGCTACAGTGAGAGGGACTTTAATGATGTCTGGGGCTCAGTCAAGGATTACCTTTTGATAGAGACCTTGGACAACGATGGCAAGTCTCAGGGGCACGCTGTAGTGGAAATGGTGCGAAAGTATCCTGCTGACACGGATGGGGCTTTTGCCATGATTGGTTACTGTGCCTGCTCAGACCAGTACTACGACTGGTGGACGAAAAACGAGCTCCGAGCCGATTGTTACCACCATTTTTGTAGGATGGCCTCCTTGAAAGCCTGCGTGAAGAAGATCGGGACATCTTGTGTTGGACCCATTCATGTGCTGAAGTGGACTCCTTTACTTCGCCGTGAAGCTGAGGAGTACCTCACGGAATGGGGTGTGTCTTTGACTGTGCTGAAGAAGAAAAAGGTCACCCTGCCTTCTCCATTGAGTCTTAGCCCTAAGAAGGATGAAGATGAGAATAAGGAGACGCAAAAGTCAAAGGGAAAACATCGAAGTTCTGGTCATGAGGATGATGATGATGAGCATAGCGGTGGCCATGTCATTGGCCGCAGTGGACGGAGGAGGCGCACTCACCAGAGGAGAGATGAGGGCCGCTCAGGTGAGGAGTCGGAGAGTCCACAAAAGCCGAAGTCGAGTAGACCTGGCCCCAAGGATGGGAAAGGTCGTCATGGGCCGGATGAGAACCCGAAGAAGCGCAAGGCAGAGGAGGCCGCTTTGGATGCTTTGATAGACGAGGATCCCAAGGATTCAGATGCTCCAAAAGAGGTTAAACAAGCTGCTGAAGAGCGACTTGCCATGCTTCGTAGTCACCTTCTCAAGAAGAAGGATGCCAGGACTGGCCAGAACCCTGGTGCGGTGCTTGCCAGTCGGGCTTTGGGAGTGGCTGAAGCTTTGGAGAAGAAGGTCAAGAAGGAAGTGGACCCTAGCACCCTGAATCTCCTGAGGCACGTCATGAAGAAGGAGAAGCACAGTAAGAAAGGAGATCACGATGATGAGTCTGGCAGCGATTCTAGTCAAGAGAGTGAAGATAATGAGGAGCTAGGTGTTGGCCTAGTGTCCAAAGGCGATCCCATGGGGCGGCAGAGGAAGCTTCGCAGCCTCAGTCAGAAGAAGCCCGGGAAGTTGATGCAGGTTGGTTACACTACGATGCACGACCAGCTGGGGACCCATTTTGGGTCTCTTGACACCAAGACTAGGGCCCTTTCACCGGTGGCTGTCAGATATCTCCTGTCCTTTGCCATCCCTCAGTTCCAAGGCGGGATTTCCCCTGACAAATATCGAGAACTACGAACCCTTGCCTCTGCAGCTGACATGCTGGTCGAAGGAAAGATTGGTGAGGCTGGGGACATGCTCCTACAGCGCTTCAAGGCGTTGCTCATGACGCTGAGGGATGGAACAGATCGAGCCAGTCGTTGGCTTGAACTCCTGCCCATGGATGATATGCCCACGGTGTCAAGCTCTCGTGAGGAATATGTGGCTCGAACCCTTGCTGTTCAACAAGCCAAGAATGAGCAGCTGCTTCATCGAATGGCCGTGGGCTAGGGACTCGGAGGGGAGGAGGCCAAGCGCAGCAGGCCTTCTCCTCAGCTCCACCCCTCCAGTCCAGCGCATCGTCCAGCGATGAGGGTTCGTCGAAGTCCCACTCCGATGAAGGAGAGAAGTTCCAGCAGGAGTCCAAGGAAAGCAGATGTCCGAGACCGAGATGTTCACTTCGCAGACGAGAGGGGGATGCCTCTAGCCAAGGAGATCCCGCCGAAGGACACGACCTTCCGTCAGCTGCGAGAAGAACTTCCTCGACGAGATGGAGAGTCACGAAAGATATGGAAAAGCAGAATGATGACCCACCTGAACAACAGATCAGGAGGGAAGGGCAGCCGGTGAATGTGATCCCTGCTGAAGTCGTTTCACCTTTTGAGCCAGTGAAAGCTGGTGATGCAGGCAACCTTGAAGATGGCGTGAATCCCAATGATCAGTCACACAGAGGTGTGAAGATCGTTTGCCCGGTGTTGGCCGGGGGCACAGGGGATGATCGTCCTTTCAATGCTGCCATGTCATCCAATGACCTTTTTGCTGTAGAGGGCATTGGGGGTCAGGCGACCAAGTCTGCGGAAAATAACCCCAATAACAGCCCCGGGATTTGCAGGGATGATTCCAGGTTCTTTGAATTTTGTGAAACGTTTGAAGTATTACGTGACGCTCTTTGTGTGAATCGTGTTGCCAATACTCCTGTGCACAAGTTCTGCCGTGACATCATCTCTTGTGAGCAAAGTTGTTTACAATTAGGTATCGGGTTGGCGCAGCTCCTACTTAGCCATCCGCGAGACGGAGTGTTCATCAGAGACTTTTTCAAGCAAGTTTGGACACCGAAAACAGACTCGCCAATCCGGAGGGACTTGTTGCCGTTCCAATGGGTCCCTTCTGTGGGAGCTGCATTGAAGCTGTTGCAGTTGTTGAAAAGCCGTAACAATGGTGTCCTTGAGGTTACTAGGTCTGCTTTCAGTCACCTGCCAAGACAACAGCGTAAGAAACTTGTAGATGAGGGTTGCATGCAACTGTGGCGTTTCATGATTATTTGTGTTCTCAATGGTGAATATTGTGATTGGAATATCCCACCTAAGCTCGCCCCTTCACAACCTGGACTTGGTCAAAAAGCTGCTCTTGAGTTCATCACCACGCATGTTCGTCGTTTTATCCAAGACCCTATTACTTCCAAGAATCTTCCGAACTATGATAGCCTCATGCAGTCAAAGACCTTTGGCTATGGGGGTGATGAGGTTTCGTATGCTTTGCCTTTGCGCCTGGAGGAACTTCTACCTGGCCTGCCCGACGCTTCAGTTGGCGGCAGTCTCCAAGCGGTGAACGTGGCGGACACAGAGGTGCGGAGGTGGTTAGAGAACCCCGAACTGACCCTGAAGCCATCTAACTTATGGCCCTCTAAAGTGCCTCAAGCCAGGATCAATTCAACCAGGCAAGAATGGTATCGCATTGTGGAATGTTTGTTCCAGCGAAACATCCTTGAGCCCATACCTGAATCGGAGATTTTCTGCGTGGGAAATACTAAGGTACTTAACGGTGCATTTGCTGTAGGTAAGTCAGGCAGCCCTGCAGCAGGGGAAAAGAGAATTACCAGGTTAATCATGAATTTTGTGCCCAGCAACACCTTCCAAATGCTAATGAGAGGTGATCTGCAGACGCTCAGTGCCTCCAGCAACTGGGCCTCTCTTGTTTTGCCACCCAATCATACGGTTCTTTGGTCATCTGAAGACCAGCGAGGTGCCTTTATGCTTGGTGTTTGCCAAGAGCATGGCGTAAGTACATGTGTTTCAGATGGCCAGTGCCTGGAGAGCTGGTTGGGTGCCCTGAATTAAAGATGGCCTATGTTTGCTCTCGAGTAATTCCAATGGGGTGGATTAACGCGGTTGGCCTGTTCCAGCACCTCCATCGTAGACTTGGTTTGGCAGACCCCCCTATAGGAGCAGGGTTCCCTGCTGGCGCTGAGTGGCGGCGTGATAGGCCCAATCCTCAGGGTTCAAAGACTAAGGAGCTTACTTGGGTTCAATATTACCTCGATGATTTTGATAATCCCGAAATAATAGAATCCTCTCGAGCTGGAGCTGCAGGGCAAACCTTCCAACTTACAGGTTCAACAGCGTGACGCGTATGAGCTTCAAGGGGTTGCAGTCTCCCCCAAAAAGTCACACACCCGTGAAGTGCGTGTCACAAGAATGGGGGCCTTCGTCGATGGTGAACTAGGAATCTTGAGTGCTCCACCCGAAAAACTTTGGGAAGTGATTGGGTTCAGTTTCTGGGGTCTTTCACATGACAAACCCAGCAACAAAATGGTACTTATGATCATGGGTCGGTTTGTTCGTTGCTTTGAGTTTCGTCGGCCTCTCATGAGCTTGCTCAGGAAGTGCTGGCCTCGTGGACCAGTGCATCAGTGCATGCCTTGGATGCCTGCAGCTCGTCGATCCTTGGTGAGGGCTTGCATTATGTTGGCTATGGCTGTAGCTGACCTAAGGGCCCCTGTTGATGGGTTGGTAACGGCTAGTGATGCATCTGAGAAGGGTGGTGGTCTATGTGTTTCAATGAGCTTGACAGATGAAGGCCGCGCCAATTTGAGGGCCCTACAATCACCAAGTTTTCAAAGTGAAAGATGTTTGCCTTTCAGATCTGCTGGTGCCATGCCAGCTTCTGACAACCGTGGACCAAGAGTGTTTGTGCTATCACTTTTTGACGGGATTGGAGCAGCTATGGTGGCGTTGAGCACACTCCCCTGCCGCATAGTTGGATTTGTAGCCTCTGAAATCGATAAGGAGTGCAAACGTTTGGTCAGACGAAGATGGCCAGGGGTCCTTGAGTTAGGGGGCGTTCAATCAGTTGACGAGAAAGTTGTGGGATCAATTCTCATGTCATTAGGCTTTGATGTTGATATCATACTCATTATTGCCGGCAGTCCATGCCAAGACCTAACGGCGCTGCTTGCAGGTAGACAAGGGCTTCAGGGTTCACGGTCACGTTTGTTTTTCGAGATCCCTCGCATTATCAAACTTTGCCAACAACTATTTGGACCAAAGGTCTGGTTTATGGTGGAGAATGTAGATTCTATGACCCTTGATTCGAAGAAAGAATTTTCTACTGTGTTGGGAGTCCAGCCTGTTTTGATCCAAGCCCATGCGCTGACGCCGGTAAGGAGGCCTCGACTTTACTGGTGCTCTTGGCCAGTGAATGCTGGTGAAGGAGAATCTCTTGTCGATGATGGAGTTTCAAAGAAATGGCATTTCCCAGAGCAAACGCAAGTGATGCAGCATTGGGAAGATGAAGGTTGGCATCACCTTGGGAAGGGGCCCCTTCCAACCTTCACCCGTGCCTTGCCACGTCAACGCCCTCCAGCGCAGCCAGCAGGACTTGAGCATGCGTCGAACCTGGCCCAGCTCCGATGGCAGCAGGACCGATACCGGTTCCAGGTTTATCAATATGAGGATGCTCACCTGTTGTGGCGTGAAGGGGTTTGGCGTTTGCCCTCAATTTCAGAAAGGGAACGTTTGATGGGTTTCAGTGAAGGTTATATCTCTGAAGCAATTCCCCCCAAACTTTCCAAGGATGCTGCATTCAACTTGGGCTGTTGTATGATTGGGAATACCTTCCATGTGCCATCTATAAAGCTTTTGTTCTATGAGTTGATCCGTCATGTTGACAAAACCACCCCAGTCCTCACTCGTTCTGAGCTGTTAGCAAAGCCGACGCCGGCGCCAGCGGGTTGGACCAAGTATCCATGTTTTGTAAAAACACAACCTGACGACCCGTTAGTCCCTGAACTAGTTCATGAGGTCATGCGTCAGGGAGAACGTGCAGGGTCAGACATCCGGCTTGACTTGGGTGTGCCATTTCGGGTCAAAGCCTACCCAAGAGCAGGACTGCGAACCAGCTTGTTTACATGGCGAATTGTACATGGGTATACATGGCAGCATCAAGCCCACATTAATTGCCTTGAGTTACAGGCCCTCATAAACTCAATGCAGTGGCGTTTGCGAAAGTTAACAGGTCAGCGTAAGAGAGTTTTGCATTTGGTTGATAGCCAGGTGGTTGCCTCGGTTGTAGCTAAGGGCAGAACATCCTCATTTCGTCTTCGTAAAGGGATTCAACGGTTGAACTCACTGTTAGTTGCTTCTGGTATCAAGTTATCTGTTGCATTCATACATTCCACCGATAACCCTGCTGACATTCCTAGCCGATGGGCAGACCGACCAAAGAAGAACGTCAGCAAAGGCGTAAAGGCCTTACGCTCAAAGAGGCGCTGATTACGCCAGCACTGCTCAAGAGGTATCAACTCGCCTTGCTTCAAATCACAACTTTCTTCTTGGAGGCACAATTTGACTTGACTCATATTGATTTTCTTGATGATGCTGCAAGTGCATGGATTGAGCACATCTTTTTTGAAGGTGAGTCAAAAGGAATGGCCAGTGATGCGCTGGCTAGTCTTCAATATTATTTGCCAGCGTCAGGTGGCAAGTTGCGACAAAGTTGGAAATTGATAAAGGCATGGCAAAAGCTTGAACCTCCAGTGCGTGTAATACCTATCAGCTCTCTTCTTACTCAAGCATTTGCAGGAGCTTGTGTTTTGGCGGGTTATGTTCAAGAAGCTGCTGGCATCCTCGTTGCCTTCGATGCTCTGTTGCGACCTGGGGAATTGTATGCCCTGAAAGTCAGAGATGTCACATTTTACCCTGGTAAGGCTGTCCTCATGTTGCGTGACTCGAAAACTGGGCAGCGTCGAAACACTGGTGAAATGGTGGTTATCAATAGTGTGTTAGCAAACTATTGGCTGCGTAAAGCGTGTCAATCCTTGAGACGGAATGATGAACTCTTGCAAAATGGTGCGCCGTTCTTTCGGCAGATCTTCAATAATTTGGTGACACATTTTGCCCTTTCTGGCACATATGCAGTTTACTCCCTCAGAAGAGGTGGTGCAACCGCCGACTTCCTTATGCACCAAAGCATGGAGCGCACGTTGCTGAGGGGGCGGTGGACAAGCACGTCCACCGCCAGGATATATCTGCAAGATACCATTGCAACAGTGGCCACACTCAAGCTTACAGCAATACAACGGGAACATGCTAAGCTCGCTGCAGCAGCCTTGCTTCCAGATTTGCAAAAGTAGACTTGTCGGCAAAGCCAGGATGGAAACCGTGGATAGGAGTGACATTTCTTGCAGTTTCCACGGTGTTTTCCACACAAGGCATCCAACCTTATTCTTTGCAATCCTTTGACCAGTGATTGGCTGGGGTCGTTTTTGGAACTTGTCCAGTGAGGGCTGGAAATCATTTGCAAAGATAAGAAGAGTTGAAGTGCCTGCGTTTAAACGAATTTGATGCCAGAGGCATCCTTGAGACCAAACCTGGCGGAGTCTGAAAAATGAATGAAGCTGCTGCACATGTTACTTTACTACTAATTCATTTGTGTTTTGCTATGAGGATACACGAACCCCGGGCTTTGCCCAAGCCCCAAATACCGGCTACACTGCGTTATCAGACATGGTCTAGACGTAAAACAATACAATGACACTATTAGGGGTTCCGTGAGGTTTTGGTTGGTTTAGTGGTCAGGGTCTGGGGCTAACCATGATGATGATGATCATCATCATCATCGTCACCATCACCATGACCATTGCCACCATCATCATCATCATCATCATCAGCAGCATCAGCAGCATCAGCAGCATCGTGTAACCTCTCATTGAAGGTAGGGCAAACCTCCGAGTCTTGCCGTAACTGTTAACTTTATTAAGAAAGTCCGATGAAAATGGATGATTTAGTGGTACCCCCATTGATGGAACCCCCCCATATCGGGCTGCAGTGTAATGGGGAAAATGATGATCCAGCAGAGGATGTGGGAAATCCAGTTGTTCCATGGTTATCCCGTTATACCAGAATATCCCAATTCCAAAGTACTATCCCTTTATCCTAATTATAGAATATATATATATATAATCCCAAGGTATTATCCAAAGATATCCCAAGTATTGTCCCATCAATATCCCTTTAGTTATCCAGTTATCCCTTTAAACATCCAACTATGAACCATTACCAATTACCCTCTGGTAAATTAACATAGACCCTGAAAATCACCATTTGTTAGTTGAAACTAATCTTCCAACCCCTATAAAAAATTGCCAGGGTCAAACTGTTAATTTAACAGAGGCTATCATTAATCCATAGTAATCTCTACTAATCCAGGCCTTTTTTTTGATCCAATCATTGATCCATATAGATCCGCTCGAAATCCCCACAGGCGCAGCGCTGCAAGCCATGGGACTCCCATGGATGCCCCCCAAGAGGCCATGGCCAAGCCATGGGTCAATGGGTTAAGAAAGCCATCGAACAATGGTCTTAATGTTAAAAGATTGGGTTAATGCTGATACGCGGGCTGACGATCCAAACATGTCCATACTGGAAAAACAATATATATATATAAACATACATAAATTATATCTGGTTGGTGGTTTGGAACATGGCTATGATGACTTTCCATCTATTGGAAATGTCATCATCCCAACTGACGAACTCATTTTTTTTTAGACGGGTTGAAAAACCACCAACCAGTAATGTTCAATGGTAAATGTTGGGTTAAATCATCTTGATTTGCCATGTTATTGTCTTCATGGGTTAAACACAACAACTTTTTTTTTGGTAAATCAAAGAGTGACAGTTTAACAGGTGTTTTTTAATGCTAAAGAGTTGCCATCTATGCCATCTATGGGGGTGGATCAATTGACCTCGTCAGTTGTCAGGTACCAGGGTGCCATGACATGCCATGACCCAGAACGCCACTAGTGGGGAGTTAAGCCACAGCTATGATGCTGCGGTATAATTTGGTGATTTTGAAAATGGAGATCTCTATGCGGTTCTCTACATGTGTAATCATAAAGTACATATTACATATAAGTACATAAATTAAATGTCATGTGTATTACATCATATATTTTCATATATTTTCTATACTGCACTTGTACATGTTATATGGTATGGCGTTGCCCAAAAAAGTGGTGGATTTACCCTCATCATTCCATGACGGGGAGCCCATCACAGTTGCTTCAGTGCACTAGGTGAATTCTAACCGATATGTCTCATAGTTACAAGAAATACTATGATTATGTTATGTGTTTGTTGGTTTATTACCATCCCAGGTATATTTCATACATACTATATGATTTTTTAAATGTTTATACTATACCTATTGGGATTTTTCTAAACCAACAAACATCACATTTGGGGGGCACCACGTCCAGAGCAGCGCAGGCAGGTGATGAGTGGTGCTGCGCAGGTGGAGCAGCAACACAAAGATTGGAACTCCGACGACGAGGCTTCGCGCGGGCCGCGAGCGATGCGATGAAGCGATGAAGCCATGAAGGGTTTGATTACAGATGTCTGATTATATATATACACTATACATATGATATTGATTATGATTGATTACAGATATGTCTGATTATTGTATGATCGGCGATGAAGCCATAGCCGGAATATACAATGAATAGTACTGTAATACATATATATATAGTATATACTGTTATACAGTGTATGTATGTTTATATACTACATAATTACATCTACACATCTGCATACTTGATGGCAAGAAACCTTAAAATTGACTTGTTTGATCATTTTCTGGATGTCCCAGACTTGCTTAGCTGTGTTTCGCACCAAGTAAATTTCATCAACAACGGTACTCCAGGAATCAAATTGGCTAGTAGCTAGCAACTTCCCAAAAAGAGAGGATAGAACAGTGTTTCCAGGATGGTCCAACGGTCAAAATGGCGACTACTTGCAGAATGGGCTGCCAAGGGAGAACATCTGTTTGTTTGAACCAAGTACACTTTAGGGTGGGCATCAAACATACTGTTTTTCGCTGGCTCTCAGAGACTCCACAAACATGTTTCTGGGAATATTGTTGTGGTTGGGGTTTCTTTCAATTGTGAGTTCTAACTGGGGATTAAACAAAACATATGTAACTGGAAAATTGCCCATTTATAGATGGTTTACCTATTAAAAATGGTGATTTTCCATGGCTATGTTAAGTAACCAGATGCTAAGTATCTTTTTGGTTGGCAATGGCCACGATTTGGTATGCTTCAAAAAAAGACGACTGCCCTATTTTTTTTGGTCGCTTGGAAAACCATGTTTTTTGTGGTGAACTCCTCAGTCCCAAGCATCCCCAATGGATTGAAAGCCACATTACATTACCCATTACACATTACACATTACACTATAACATTACACATTACATGACCATGTTTGGGGGATTTGGGTTTCTATGTGGTGAATCTTGCGGGAAATCGCCTCCATTTTTGATGTTCAAGCCCTGGAATGTAATGTGTTTTTTTTCGCCAGGAGATCGACGAGTTTGGACGCAAGAAGAGGCGACGAGTTTTCACACGGATTCAACAAGATTCAAACGGACATGTAGGGACAATTTAAAAAAAACTCTAGTAAACGAACATAGCCATTGAACATAGTCATTCATAGTTGATATACCTATTTTCTACATGGTGAGCTTAAATAGCTATGTTAAATTACCGGAGGGTAATTGAATGGAAAAAAGTGCCATTTTAATGGAGATGACTCACCAAACTGGTGACATTCTTGGGTGGTTTCAGATATTTTTCTTTCAGTCCATCAGCTGGGATCATAACTTGCCGGTGCTGAAATCACCCAACCGACCGTTGTGGGGATAGACGAGTCAAAGCAGGCACTTTTCGTCATTTTGCATGGTCCACCGCAAGCCCTGGTGGATCAAGATGATCAAGACCCCGGGTAGCAAAAAAAATGTTTCCGCCAAGATACAGCATGCTACAGCCGTAGTTCACAGGCCCATGTTGCCCACAGATTTCACGGAAACTTCACAGGCGGAAAGTGGCCAAAGCTTCAAGCCAGTCCAAGGTGCGCAGGGGATGGCATTTTCCCGCAGGTCCTTAGCTAAGTCGGTTAAACACACGCAATATCTGGTTGGTGGTTTGGAACCTTCTTTTTTTCCATATATTGGGAACAAGAATCCCATTTGACTAATATTTTCAGAGGGGTAGGTCAACCACCAACCAGCTATTAGGGGTTGTGGGAGATACATGTGATTGTGATTCATGAGGCGTGTAAACTAACCAACATAACGGGCCCCACCTTGCATGTCCCACAACTCCTGTGATGCTGGTATCACCAATACTCAGAAAAGGAAGAATTGCCCTCTGGTAAATTAACATAGACCCTGAACATCATCAATTTTCAGTGGAACCTAACCTTCCGACCCCTATCTGGCAATTTGTCTATGTTAATTTACTGAAGGATATGATATATATATATATATTCATGGTATTTCACGGTTAATGTAGCATCTTGAGAACTTGAGAATGTAATACCTTGGTACGTCATAGACCATTGTGATCCATCAGGAATCGATCCAACAAAGGTCAGAGTCCTTGGAGGTCGACCGTGGAGCGCTTTCGCAATGCCATCTGAGGCTTTTGGGAAATTGAGCCAAGAGCTACGGCATAGATCCTGCATAGATCTTGGATCGAATCCCCCAAATCCGAAAATCGAGTATTTGTTTCTTGATCTTGTTTGACAGCAATGGTTTTTGCAGAAATTTGAGGCTTTTGGATGCTTTTGGTCAAATCTCGCAAGCTTCACTTTTGTTTTGTTTCCCAATAGCCAGCACATCCAACACCATCCCATTTTTCCAACCATTTCCGCCCCCTTCCGCAGCCGTGGTTGCCATGGCGGTTCCCAAACTGGTGGTGTTTGACCTAGACGCCTGTTGCTGGTATCCCGAGATGTACATGCTGCGACGAGGTGACACCGGGGAAGGGATGCTGGCTCGCTGGTTCAACATGATTCAACAGACCATCAATTTCATTTCTATGGGTTACATTCATTATAATCCCTTTGCATGGTGATTATATATAGAGATAAGCTTTGTTATCCTTCATTGTTGATCATTGTTGTGCAATAATGAACGATACTATAGTGAAATATACTTGCCATCTATGTGTGCTATGCATAATCGCTTCATAATAATATAATATACGTGGCGTTTCATGCCAGTACGTTTTTTTTTTTTTTAAACCCCTGTTATAATAATACGTAGGGTAAGTAGCGGTAATCTCCAGTTGCATGTGGGGTTATAACAACCCTACGTCCGATTCCTAGGATGAACCAGACAATCTAACCTATGAACCAGCCCCTCATCAAAATCTGAATTCCATAAACTTTATCCTCATTTGTCAAATTCACTGACTTCAAAGCTTTCGAGCTTGAGAACGGCTATATATATATAGTGCCAACTCTGCTATTGTTTACAGGTTTACAGTGACATTACCATACTATTTGCATGGTTAATCCTCATTTTTTCCCATAAAAACTGGCTAATTATGAGCTGGATTGCCCAAGCCACAGGTGCCCCCTTTCGCCCTACAGCAGATCCCAACGTGCTGCAAAGCTCAGGAAAGGAGGTGCGGCGGACAGCGGGCACCTGGGTTTGCATGGTGCTTTTCTATAGGACCCTTATGGATCTTATGGTTTTCTAGTGTTTTATCATGTCTATAGATGTCTATAGATGTCTATAGTTCCTTTTTTTGTTCATGAATTGATATGATCAATATCAACATCCAAAGCTCATAGTTTTTTCGTAGTAAAGTACCAAATTGCTGATTAAGTATTCATTTTTTCTGGTAAAGTGGTAAAGTACCAATTCTTAGTTCAATCAAGTACCACTGTTTATGGTAAAGTACATGAAAGTACTAAACAACAGTCATTAACTAAGAAAGTGACTAAATTACCGGAAACAAATGACTAAGTACAAGTGTCTGGTCTAAGTTAAGTATTCTAATTCTCTGGTTAAGTGCTGATTCTATCCAATTCTTAGTTCAATTGACCCACAAAACAAAACCTTACACTTTGATGCTTTGTCTCCATATTAGTGGGTTCTAGAACCATTTTATGATACATCCACTGAGATAACCCTTAAGTTATCCATTTACCGTAACAAGTGAATTATAGACCCAGAAGTATATCATAGATATGGAACACACCCGTGGTTTGCTAGGAGATGATCTATACATGCTGGAAATTTCATACCTATCTTGATTTGCTGAGATGTTACATAGTATAACTTAGTATAATTATAATAATATTGTATATATTATTATATATTTATAGATCGTATTCATGGCTATTGATCAGTATGTTGAGATGATTATCCTCTGCAGAGGCAGTCCGGTTGCTTGGCAACGTGCGCAACATTTGGAAGGAGCGAAGCGAGCGAAGCTGGTGGATCTGGGCTTGGGGGAATCCCAAAGAAGCCCCTACTATTGGCGATATATCTCCAATTTACTGGTGCTAAACGTAGGGAATTTTCGGGAATGATCCATAATCACTAGTCATAATCATCCCAGCAACCCCCAGCAACCCATCCATTCCCTACGTTTGGCACCAGTAAGCCAATCACTGGGGTCTAACATCTACAGGAAACCCTGGTTTGTCCTCAAATTCACGGTGCTTTTCGGCATCACCAGGACCTCTGTGACGTTGGCAAAAAAGGAAAAAGCATGAAAAAGCAACCCAGCAGACTGTCCTGTTTCCATGGCGATTTTGGTGATGTACACCGCATGCAGAATATACATCACCAATTTGGGACTTATGACTACTTATGGGTTCAAAGAAATCGAAGTTCAGGGGAAATCTCCTTGGCTGCACCAAGTCTCGGCAAGGAGCTTCACAGCGACGAAAGATTCGCTGGCACGCGGGTGGGTGTGGCATCACGCTGCGATGAACCTGCTTGGGGCAGAGAATGTCTGCAGAAATTCATGGTTCAGGTGGGGAAGTGGAGAATGGTTGGGCTTCGGTGGATGGATTTGTAGGGCCGGTCATGTAAAAACCATCTCTTCTCCCGTTTAGGGCTTTCCAAACCGATACAAGATGGGACCCCAGTTACAAGTTGGTTTATACCCCCCATTAACTAATTCGATATATCTTCTGCAAACCATAGAAACAACCATGGACTTCACCTATTATAGTTAGAAATCATGGTAGCCAACATAAATCAGATATAAATCCCATTAATGCGTATTAATGCCTTGTTTTTGTTGGGTAAACCATTTCTTGTTGGAGGTTCAGGCTCAAAAAACCGTTCCCTTTCGTATCGAAAACCGAAAACCCTGGCAGATGGAATCAGATGAGCTGAGCTGTTTTTTTTTCGGACCGTCCCTGTGCGAAATCTTACGGCTATGTAATATGACGTACTATGTTTAATATTCATGGATATTCATGCAATACACACACATGATGTATATATATATACATATATATATATATTATGTATGTCTATATATTTATATATACACTATATATATAATATAATTTACAATAATTTACATCACACATTCATCACATAATGTCATGACATATTAGGTTTGGTGGTGAAAAAAAGGCCGGAGAGTGCATTTGAGTTGCCGTGGTGAAGCCTTCCAATCCTTGGAAGCAGCCACGTTTTCAAGTCGACAAATGTACGGCCGGATATGCATCCCAATTAGTAAGTAGTGATATATATCTTATCTTATCTTACCTTACCTTACCTTATTTTATCTTGTCTATGTATCTATCTGTCTGTTTGTTTGTCTATCCATCCATCGATCCGTCAATCTATTTGTTTGTCTGTCTGTTTGTCTGTCTATCTATCTAACTAACTAATCTACTCTAATCTTATCTTATCATATCATATCTTATCTATTCTTATCAGAACTGGGATATGCCATGGTTATTAATTAAGCACTTCCTAGCCTGGATGGAACCCCAAGTCATCTGCGAGGACATATCACCTTTCCAGCACCCTGAGGGCCCAATGACACAGTCTACCCTCTGGTTATGTCAAACATAGCTATTGAAAATGGTCATTTATAGTGACATTTCCCATTAAACATGGTGATTTTCCATAGTTATGTTAGTTTACCAGAGGGTAGATCAAACGCAATGCTCACGATTCTTCTTAGTCGCAAAAAACAACGATCCAGTGCTGCACGGCCTCTATATAAGGCCCGTCCCGCTTTGCGGCTTTGCGGCTTTGCGCAGGAGGGTGTGTCCATGTGGGACGTGGCTGAAGACGGGCAACTGGTGGAAATCTACAAAAGCAGCGTCTCTGGCTGCAGCTGAAGGGTTTTCAGCAAGATGTCGTAAGATGAACAAAACATAGCACATCAATGTGGGTAAAGCAATCGTATCCCCAAGTTGATCATTAATTCTTGGTATAAACCATCAACATATGGGTGGTTTATTGTTGTTTTACCAACTATCTGAGTACCCTTATTGAATCCTTAGGATGTTGGTGCTGCAATCCTCCACGGCTTTGCCGTGATTAAATGACAGGAGGGTACACAAAATTAAGTGTACCCTAAAATGGTTGTTTAAACATGGTACACATTTATATTAACATTGTCAACTATGGTTGTTGTAGGTGGGGGGGTTGGGGTGCCAGGGGGTGTTCGAGTGTTTTCCACTGTCCTGGATCGCTGGTTGATCATCATTGTTTCCTACTAACCTTGCCATACCTTATGGTAACTCCCCCCCATCTCTATGCAAACCCAAGTATCTGGGTCAACCTTGGCTAGATACGAACTATGGTTGACCTATCAAGGTACTGCTATATCTTGTGAAGGTAAAATGTATTTAGCGATGTATTGTATTTGGCTATAGTTCCCAAGTATTGGGTACTGCTATATCTTTTGCTATCAATGGCAAAATTTGTACTAACCTAACCAGGCTAAACTTAACATTATATTTGTTGACAGGTATCTAAGATCCACCAGGGTATGATACATCGCTGGTTATACGTCTCCATTATATACCAATTATCTGGGTAAATTATAACGACCTCACTGCGGCCACACTGGAATCATGGTTAATAGGGGAAATCATCCCCAAATGGCCTTAATTCAGGTTGGTGAATTATTGTAATTTACCCAGAATTATATCCTTATTCTAGTAGAATTGGTTTTATAGCCTCATTTGGAGGTGTCCTAAAATAGGGGTAAGAAACAGGGTGACTTGGGGATCCACCACTTAAATTTATCACCATTGAGCCAGTATTAGCAGTTACAATACACATATGTATAATCAATATTAACTTTCTATGAACTGTTGTGAAATTCCTTATCAACCATGATTAAACAATATTATTAACCACTATTAGTGCTTACTTTCACTCCTTGATGCTGAGGTAAACAGCAGCACTTCAAGAGGCTTTCGGAAAAGACGGGCATTGCCTTTGAGGCGACACGGAAAAATCGCAGCCCTGGTGACCTTCTTAAAATCCCACCATTTTTAGTAGTGATGTAAAAGGAAAATCCCATCATTATCATCATCATTAAGCCCCAAAAAGATGGTGAAAGTCGTGATAAAACCCTCTGGTTATGTCAAACATAGCTATTGAAAATGGCCATTGAAATAGTGGATTTTCCCATTAAACATGGTGATAATCCATTAGTTATGTTTAATTACCAGAGGGTAAATGACCTTTTTCGGCACTTTCCGGGCTCTGACCGTTGTGTGCAACGCAGCTCCTCTATGCTCCTCTGGCAGATAGATCATTAATATCCATCACGCGAATTCCCACGGTCCCACGGTTTCGGTTTCACATGGTTTTAGATTAGGAAATGATGTGGCCAAATGGATGGAACAATCGGATTTTCTTGATGTGTCATTAGTTTAGAGGCCCAATTTGAACCAATTTTTTAAACCCTTAGGAACCCTATTTAAATATATTTAACATATCAACCACACCATACTATGAACCCATCTACCCGATCCCCGATCATACGAGTATCAGGACATGCTCTTCTTTGACGATGATCCCTACAACATTCAGGAGCAACGGTGATGGCAACTTAGGGAGAGAAAACGTGTTTCAAGACCCTACAAGTAGCAATGAACAATGCCAAATGTGTCAAGTTACAAGGTACATTAGCCCATTTGTCGAGGTACTTGGAAGGTCCGAGTAGCTTCAACTAAGACAAGATGGGTTACTTCGGGTTGAACTTGTCAAATTTTGGTCGTGTTTGCCGAAAGGTTCTATCCACCATGTGTCCCCACCACTAGATCCATCTTTGGAAAAATCTTGAATTTTCAGTGAGCTCAAAACCTAATAGAAATAACTTGAAATAACATGAAATAACATATATTCCCATCATAGGGAACATTTGCAGGAACGGGCGGCTTTCAATGGCAAAAAAACGGGGGTTCCTGTACTGGGTCAACCTTGGGCAAGGATCTAAGCAGCTAAATCTAAGCACTAACAACTTAATTTTGTGCTATCAATCGGGATTTATTGTCCTAACTAGCTAAACAAAAAGCAGGGTATCTAGGACTGGCCAACTGATGTATATCCAGGGTATCTTTTTTTTCCTTAAACAAACCAAATAACTCTGAAACGTTCTCATCTTTCATCAAGCTGATGCTTGATGGTTAAATGTACATTTTCCACCGTTAGATCTCATGTTTATTCATTGTTCATGCTTCAACGTCCATTTGTCCATATTTGTCCTGATTAAACTCCCATTTTTTCACGGTGAAACTTTGATTTGTTCATGGTGGAACTGCCGTGTTCATCGTTCAACTGCCATGAATTTCATCATTCATGATATTCATGGTTCAAATCCATGAAAAAAACATGTTTTCATATGTTTTCATATGTTTTCATCCTCATTTTTCCATGGTTCAATGGCCATGGTTCACCCCGTCCATTTTTTCTTTACGTCAGGACGTGTCACGGCTGGGCGTCACCTGTGTGGAGACGCCGGAGGGGGTCACAAAAGAAGCCTGGGAGGAAGGTGCGCCCATGGTGCGCCGGAGTGAAACATCAACCCATAGGATCCATGGTGCTGCTATATATGGTAACATGGATCCCATCAATATACCCCAGTCATGTTAGCATTAATATACCAGCACCAGCCGGATCCGTCATGGGCAATATTATGATATATTGGATGATCTAATTATTTTATACTCAATATAAAACGCCAGGAATGGTGATGAATATAGTTATGTTTATCAATAATAATCATAATAATTATCATCAATATTTTGATATGGCTATGGATCAATACCTATGAAAATAGCATTTTTTAGGGGGATGAACATCCATTTTAACCCAGCTATTTTGGTGTGAACAGAAGGGGTACTATAGGTTTTGACACACTGCCATATATTGGATGATATAATTATGTTCATCAACGTTATATAGTTATACAAACCATATTTGGTTGGTGGTTTGGAACATGGCTTTTATTTTCCATTTCGTATATGGGATAATCCTTCAATATCAATAATAATGATATCAATGATAATCATAATAATTATCAAACTCAATAATATTGATGATGATTCTCATACTTTTATCAGCATTCATACCCTCCGGTAAACTAACATAACTATGGAAAATCACCATTTATAGTGAATTTTCCCTGAAACATGGTGATTTTCCATGGTTATGTTAGATTACCAGAGGGTATGAATGCTGATAATATTATGATAATCATCATCACTATTATTCACTGTTATAATATTTTTTATCAGCATGCTTGATGATATATTGGATGATATTGGATTATTTATTATCACCATTGCCATAGTGAAACACCATAATTGGATCATATTAATAGTATTGATAATAATGGTGAAATTTCACAAATATTAGCATCCAATTATTCATCTATTACCCAATTATTATTATCCATTGTGTTTCATTATCATTAACATAATATATGATGACAATGATAATGATGATTATGTGGGATTATCCATCTAATATTCATCTATTACCCAATATTATTATCTATTCTCCAATTATTCACCATTATTATGGCAAAAAAAATATTATACAATGGATAATGGATGATGATAATGCTGGATATATATATATATATATATATAAATGGTAAACATAATGGTAAATAATCGGTAATTTTCATGGAAAATAATGCTAAACTTGGTGGATAATATTATAAGTGATAACAGATAATGGTGGATAGTGTCTCTATTTAATGGTAAAAAACTGGTGAATATTGGATAATAGATGATAACAATGGTGGAGATAATAATGATTATAATTTAATGGTAATAGATGATAATAGATGACAATAGATGATAATAAGTTATGGTAATAATATTAGATGATCACCAGCTTCCCACAATATTTCCATTTCTTATAGTCAATAGTATGTTATAGTATGGTAACCCTTATGTTATCAAGACGAATCATATATGTCAACTGGAAAGTATTATGATAATAAGATTCCAAGATTCCCATAATATCACCAGTTGTCAACTGGCATGTTATAGTGATGAGAACGGATATGATAGGTGCAATCCTAATGCTTTTGGGGTTATGGTGTATTTTTCTATGGCAATGGGCTATGGTAATAACCTGAGGTAAACCTATTAAAAATCACAATAGTGAATCATATAATCATAATGATAGTGGATAAATTTACTATTGGAGATAACATTTGATAATCAATAAACCGTTATCATAATAGAGAAACTATAGATAATATTTGATAATGGTGGTAAACCCAATTACTTAATAACTGTTAGACTATGACCTATGGTAAACCTAATGAACTATGGTAATATTCTGGTGACTACACCATGTATGGCTTAAAAACCCGCATCCTCAGACCAAAGCTTCGATCCTGTTGCAGGTCTACACCTTCACAGCCTTCGTCAGAAGTGGCTCGGCGAAACTGTGGGGATTGACCACCCAAATCATTTTACTGAGTACCCTCTGGTAAATTAACATAGCTATTGAAAATGGTGATTTATAGTGGATTTTCCCATTGAACATGATGATTTTCCATAGCTATGTTAGTTTACCAGAGGGTACCGTCATTGTAAACTAAGAGTTAGCTATGGAAAATCACCGTCTTTCACAGGTAATTCAACTAATTCTATGGGCCACGTTCAATAGCTATGTAACAATTTAACAGTTGGTATTATTATAACAACCTCATTGCGACCTCACTGCAATGATAGTGATGGTTGTGGGGGAATCATCATCGTTTACCCAACAATGTTGACCAACAAAATCACCAGATCTGTGATTTAAAGATTTCAATGTGGCTTTGATCGAAACAGTGAGTTACACATGTATCAAAAACAGTTTCTTGTGCAAACGTGACAGCGCCCGTTTTGTGTAGTGATCGTGATTGTCGATCCAAAGGTCCATGTAGAGATTGTCCATTACAATGCCAGGGTTCCAACATGAGACCCCGGCAGCAGATAATACGTGGGGTTCGCGAAAGATTTGCGAAAGTAGTGTTTTTATTCGCGAAGAATGGCCGTTTGCAGATAAAGGAATTTAGATCAACCGCCATGTGGAACCTTAGCATCCCTTTGCTTTGTTGTATTGGTACGAGATTAGGAAACCACAGTCAACTGGGTTATGGCCATGGCTATGTTTATGGACCACTTAGACAATGCCGCATGGCACACAGTCCACAGCCAGATATCTACAAGGGCGCTACATTAAGACTCCAAACAACCGAACATCATGAATCATGGAACATACTCAATTTGTATTGATCATCGCAATTTGTAAATCATTGTAAATCCATATTTTGTTTGCATGTTTTAGTGAAGAAAAACATTTGCATCCATAATTTGTTCATAGTGAAACAAATCTGAAGAAACTAATAGAAATATAGTCACATTTTTCATATTTTGTTCAGATTTGTTTATAGTGAAACAAACCAAACACACATAAAATTTGACTCGGGTTTTAACTACTTGTGGTTGGCTTCGGTTGCCCCCCCCTCCAGTCATAAGTTTGTTGGTTTATAAACCCATGAATACTACTTACTAGTAGTTATATTCCTGTAATCAACCATAGTTCACCTAGTTATGAGCCAACTAGTGCGTTCTATTCTCTAACCAATCATAGTTCACCTCTTTATAAACCAACTAGTTCGTTATATTCCCCATAAACTAACTAGAGTTATACCATGTTATACCCCTAATCAACCATAGTGACAAGGACTATTATCCCCATAAACTAACTATATGGTTTGTAACTATATAACGTTGATTAATGGGGGATAAACCATAATCATCCTTAATATAAGCATCCAGATTGATTAACGAACCAGCATTCCCCATTGTCATCAACGTTATATAGTTATACAAACCATATCTGGTTGGTTTGGAACATGTGTCATTTTTCCATATATTGGGGATAATAATCCCAACTGACGAACTCATATTTTTCAGAGGAGTAGGTCAACCACCACCCAGATATATATATAATATATATATTAACCATCATTAACCATATAATAACCATTAATATGAACCATTAATATTAATACTTAAAATTACCAACCAATGGTAATGGTAGGTGGCTCAACCACCACCCAGATATACAGCAGTTGGTTTATGGTAGGATAATCCCAACCACTGTTTCTCAGCTGGTCCGGACCATCGTCTCCAGGTGCGAGCGACGCGCAGACGAGGGGAGAAAAAAAAAGCGCTGACGGCGGCGCTGACGGCGTAACGCGCAACGGTTGAGATTCCGCTGGGGCGATGATAAGGAAAGTTGTTCCGCAAGAACATATACCCTCTGGTAATTTAACATAGCTATTGAAAATGACCATTTATAGTGGATTTTCCCATTGAAAATGGTGATTTTCCATAGCTATGTTAAATTACCAGAGGGTACATAGGTCATTAAAAAAAAACACAATCAAACAGAAAACGATAGAAAAAGAAAAAACACGGTTGATTTTATACAGGTCTATCTTTCTGGGGGGTCACTGTAAGTCGTGTTTGAATGGTGAAGCACGTGTGTATCTTTTTGGAATTGTCTACAGACATGATCTTGTATTATATATGTGTATAAAACTGCAGGTACATACATATGACTCCATATTGACCGAAACGCATGGGGAAAATGAGAAGAGTTGGTTTAGCAGGTTGAATGATGCCAGCATGTTACGTAAACTTTGCCGGTTGGTGACCAGGAAGCTGGGATCTTACATCAGACTTGAGGCGTCCAAAGAAGAAGAAAACAAAGATGGAAAGGAGCAAAAGGAGCAGAAGGCCATAGATTTTTTTGTGCACGGGTGGTTTTTTACGGGTGGTTGAGTGAGTCCATGAAGTCCATACAAAGTGCCTTTTGGTACCCTGTCAGAAAAATACTTGTATGCTATGTATGCTTATCATTCTGTTCCCCATTGAACATTTCCATTTTGGGGATCCCCAATGTATGGTTAAAGAAGACCGTGACTTGTGAAACTCGTACCATAGAGGAATCCAGAGGACAAGGGGTTCAACATGTTCAGTAGCCAGTGCAGGAATTATCTTGTCAGTGGTTCATATGGTCCGACATATATGTTTTTCATGCTAACAGCTATATACTTCATACTGATGGTCTTGTGGTCCCTTGTGGTTCCATGTTTCTCTGATTTTTGTGTTGGCGTATATCCAATATGACTGATACTCTCCGGTAGCCGGTAATCAATCATGGCAATTGAACATTTATGGATGAATCTCCCATAAGCGCGTACAGGGCCACAGGGTAATTCCATTGCTATGTTTGATTACCAACGGGTATAATCTGCCCTCTGATCATGAATTCAAAAGAACATGGCCTAGAACTCCACTAACTATACCTAACTATGGTTTATGGTAAATATATCATGATATGTCTACATATACTTCCCATGGTTTATGAACCAACTTACATCTGGGGGGCACCACCTTGTAGGGATACGTCAAGTGTTCCGATGAGATCGGACGAGCGTTCTCATGAATCCCACGCTCCATTGATGGATGATCGATGATGATCTTATAGGGGTTGGTTGATGGACTGAGAACATGGGAAAAAAACACGGGAATATGGGAAATGAACATGGGAAGAAACATATGGGTATGGGTCAATACCTATTAATACCATTTTTAGTGGGATGAACATCCATGTACCAGCTATTTTGGGGTTCACTAGGTACCAGGGTTTTGACTCATAGCCATATATCTGGTTGGTGGTGACTGGAACATGGCCTTTATTTTCCATGTCATACATGGGATGTCATCCGGAACCCATTGACGAACTCCATGATTTTTCAGAGGGGTAGGTAGACACCACCAACCAGTTATAACACATTATCAGCCATGATTAACCATTATTAACACTACTAGTATTAACCATTATTAACCACTATTAACCATTATTAACCACTATTAACCATTATTAACCACTATTAACCATTATTAACCACTATTAACCATTATTAACCACTATTAACCATTATTAACCACTAT
>Ga0126342_10000902_pt1 | contig 37624 bp, 35 predicted proteins | sample Cyp1metagenome_FD_92528 | JGI IMG/M metagenome (GOLD analysis project Ga0126342, IMG submission 92528) | Coral microbial communities from Lord Howe Island, Old Settlement Bay, Australia - Cyphastrea 1 metagenome | ecosystem: Host-associated > Invertebrates > Cnidaria > Coral ... | reverse complement strand
TACGCGCTCCCCCTTGCATCGGCCGGGGTCAGCGAATTATTATTATTCTTTCCTGGCAGCTGTGTCATAAACTCTTTTTCCCTTACGCACTCCCCCTTGCGTCTGCCGGGGTCGGCGGATACATATATTGATCATATATTTAGTTCGTTTTGCCGACGTACTGTTGGAGAGATGGTAAGAGAGATGTCTGCAATCAGAGAGTGCTGAATCGCCTAGGATGAGCCCTTCCTGGATCAGATGGCTTTTGTGCGTCTTGACATGGCATGTTTCCTCTGCCGAGCAGCTAGATGCAGAAGTCCCCGGTCTGATGATGTCTGTCTCAAAGCACCATGCATGTACTATAGACTATAGAATAGAGCTGAAATTCTGTGGTTGAACACTCTTCGTTGCTGGCCACAAAACATAATCCCTAGACGGATATGGAAAGAATCAATCAAACTGGCTCCGGCATTTGACTCCCATCTGCCGCCGGTCCATTCGGGCATTTGGTTACGCATGGCATCGTTTCCTTGAAGTTTTCTTGCCCCCAAGGTCGTGTTGGGATTAGTGTGATTGTGGCCTGATAGATTATTTCAAAGAAACAAACTCAAATGTGGACGCGATCATTGATGGCACCTTCTGCTCACAACATTGTTTGTAATGTTCTGTAGCGCCTGGAAAGATGAACATGCATATATCTATCTTATCATATATTGCATCCCATTAAATTGCATTGCATACATTACGTACGCGGCTAACTTTGGCATCATTTGATTCCACTAAGCAGAGCAACGAAGTGCAGCAAAGCAACGAAGTGCTCCAGAAGAAAAGAGCACTGAACGGGCTGGAGTGCTTTAAGTTTGCAACACGGAAATTTTGCTTTTGAACTTGGAAGCCATTCAAACCTTGACAGTAGCCAAAAAGTTCTTGGAAAGACTTTGTCAAGAACAGAGCCAATCTTGTTCGTAATGACGGCTTTTGCCAGGTGTATGCTCATACCATTCTCGGGACCTGAGAGAGGCACGGATTGTTATGTGTTTGTTTGTTCGAAGAACAGCCAGGGCATTTGTGAATACCCAAGCAAGGAGACACAGTCTGTCCAGAGCACCAGCTAGATTAGGCGGCTGCTGCAAGTTGCTCCTTCCTTTTCCCGAGAGCGCCTGAGCGTAGGGTTCTTCTAAAAAAGGAGCTGAGACAAAACATTTTCTACATCTTCGGATCCTATGTCTGCTGATCTTGCACTCTCTCTCTCTCTCTCGTGTCTCTCTTCTGCTAATTTATATTCTCTCTTAAGGCGGGGCGGTGGCCACGAGCAATCATGAAAATGCGACAGTTACGCACGAAATGAGGTTCGATCGTCAAAAACTGAGCTGTGGTGCGGACACGGCTGAGTGGATGGAAAAATGCAATGATGCACTTGCGATAAGCAGACCAGAGCGCTTTTGAACATGTTTTCATTATTACTTACAAACTATGAGGTGACAAGCATAGATTGAACAACCTGAAGGCTAGATCCATGGTCACCTCTTTTTCTTTGGATCTGAGCCAGCCTAAGTGTGCAGGTCTACAAGTCCAACGGTGGTTGGACAGAGGGTGAGGCGGTGGCACAGATGCACCTTTCAAGAGTCACGGTTTGAATTGCTTCTGGCCCGGGGAGAACAGTTTCGGGAACCCACCAAGTACCGCTTTTGCGACCTCTAACTATCCAAAGACACCATGAACATTTTCCAGGAGAAAAAGCGTTGAGTTCCGTGTTGTGTCAGGTGAACAATTTGCAGAGTGTCTTCAATCGCTACGATGTCAAACACAGCGGCCTCATTGCAAGCAAAGAGCGCGGAACTTAAGCAACATTTAACTAACATGTAACAAAGATCTTACAACAACTTGTTGGCTGTCCTTTCCATCAGTGCAAAAGCTGAGGTTGGTGCGCATGGTCACAGACCTCTTCCCAATTCTTGCGCGGGACAGGCTCGCCCGCTATCACCCTTCGGTTAACAACTCGCACGGCTCAAATGACGGTGCTCTTGGTGGTTTCTAATTACGCAGTTTCGATTCCTTTGATACAAAGATGTACTAAGACTACGAAATTGACCAATTGTGTGGGTCCATGGGTGCCCCCTTCTTGATCCAAACTCATTTGTGTGGAAATTTTTGTTTGTCTCCCCATGTTTTAAGTGTCAAAGTGGAAGGAAGATGAGGCCAGAACTGCAAAGGATCATGAAGGAGGCAGAGGCCTTAGATGCGGCCAAGTTCACCCAAATCTCTAGGGCAGATGAAGCATCACTGTGATCAACCATATATATATAATATAACATATATATGTGTATATGTAGATTTAGGTTTAAAATTGGAAATAAATAGAGATAGATGTAGAAATCGATATCGATATAGATATGGATCTATGTAATGTATACACATACATGAGGGTATGTGCACACAGGTGTTTGCATTGCAGATTTCGATCCTTGACTCGTGCTTGTTTTTTTGGCAACAAATTCAATGTTTTGTTAGATGTCTCAAACAAACAGAACAAGACTAGTTAGTTGATGATTTGTTCGCACCCCTTTTGAAACACTATTTGACCTACACGGTGTCCGCCCAGCAAACCCACATCAGACCTTTGCATTTGGCCACTGTCCTTGCTTCGGAATTTGCATGCAGACTCTGAGGTTCTGCAAGAGACATGGTCCTTTCAGGGCCTTGGTTTCAAAGACTTTTTGAGACCCATGCAGCTCTTTCGAGAATTTCAGGACAGCCGGAGTCGAGCATTTACGGACATGCAGCTAGGGCAAAACTTCTGTGGAAGAAGCAACCCCATTTAACCTGTCACTGAGTACATCACCATCTCTTCATTTTTGCCTTGGTCGATTCGTGGGTCAAAACGTGGCAGGACCGGGAACGCGCCAAGAAAGAGACTGAAGCCATTGAGGCCACTGGTTTCAATTCATCCGAGGTTGCGCAGCGTGGAGCCTCAGTGTGGCCGCATTTCATCAAAGGTGTCGCAGAGTCGCAGAGTCTGTAGTGAGTAGAACAGTTCTAGTGCCATCAATGGAAAACTGTTGGGCAATGTGGAACTTTGGCAGTTTCAATCAGTTGTACTTGCTTGTGGGGATGGCAGAGTCAGACGTGCAGACTTGACATTTTTGGACCAGTCTTTCTGCGTGGAAAAATGGAAGCGGCCTGAAGGGGACGCAGCTGTGAGGTTCCGCGATTTCTTCCTGGCAGCGAATCCTTCCCACCACGGGAGTGCTCCTGTGGAGCTGTCCTTCGACCAGGAGTGGTGACTTTGGAGCTGAGACTTATGAGCCAATCTGAGCCAAATATGAGCCATTCTCACTTTGCACCTTCTCAGAAGATACAGGAGCTATCCACCAAAAACATGTTTGGTCTATTGTGGGTATACCGGTGTTGCAAGAAAAAGGTTCCTTTGAAAAATCAACTGGCCACGGTTCCCCAAACTGAAAACTAGCGATGAAGGGGTGTAGAATCACTGTCAGCCGAGCCGTTTCAACTCTTTGCGGTGCCGTTCAGTTCTGGAAGATGATCAATGACATCACACCGTTGGGAGACTCTTTGACTGTGCGATTGAAAGAGATCTTCCATGAGGCGGTTGAGTTGTGGAGTCGTGGAGCTTCAATTTGAGTTGAAGTGGTTGTGTGTGGTGCCTTGCTTTGCAGAAGCAGTTTGAATTCCTGATTTGAGAGCGCTTTGTACCAGCCAGCTATGATTTATGATACTGCTTGTCCTAGATACATTATGCATGGTGTTACGTTCCCTGCAGTTCACACAGAAGATGCCGGGAGCTGTGCGCAGCAAGCAGCGTGCGGAGGACTGAAATGAAAGAAAAATCCTAGCATTTGCTTGCTCAAACTCTGGTCCTTTTTAGCGCGCAAGTTCCCCGGAGCTGCAGTTGCATTCCTCAACTAGATTGACGTGTGTGGGAATCTGCACTGCCACTAGACTCAGCACAAGGTTTGCTAGGTTTCGAAAGCATGGTATTGTGAGCCCATGCCCAGTTAAAAGGTAGAGCATAGGAAGGACAGCCTGCATGAGCTGCGGCAGGATGCAGACTTTCCGGAATTTCTGTTGATGATGAAGCATCTTCTCGAGAGTAACTTCGCAAAGATTCAGGTGCGGTGGTGCAGCCTTGGATGGGTTCCGTTTGTTGCTGTACATTTGCGCATCCAAAACCAACTCTGCTCAGGATAAGACAAGGGCGACAAGGCAGGAGGTGTTCGATAACAGTGGTAGCAAGCCCCGCAACATGTAGTTCTCTTCGGACAGAACTCAGAAATCAAGAGCAGCCCGAAGCATGGTAAAGGGCCTGATGACAACTAATACAAGCTGAAGAGCTGTTGCTTCCGGCTTGGTTCAAACTTGTTCAACACCACTATGCAAAGATACATAAGCCAACTCTGAGACGTGCTTTGATTCTTATCTTCGTTGTTTGCTGGATGCAGTGCGAATTGCAACGCTTCTTTTGCGCTGAGGTCCTGAGTTGAGCCTTCTGGGTATCGTCACAATGTGAGCAGACCAAAACAAACAAGACACAGCTCTGCGCAGAAAAAAACACAAGACAACAAGTTGAGCAGTTGAGCACTTCACTTTCTGTATTTCATACATTCCATTTGTGCGCGCGTCGATTGACGGCCACTGATGAAAATAATTCTTCTCCATACCCTGCCGCGCTGCGTTCACTTGTCCACAAAGGCATGCGGTATTCCATTGTTTTTGCTCAATGCCAGTAGCAATCCTTGTACTTCAGGTGCTGTTGAGTTCTCTGCTTGAGTCCAGTTTTCGAAAGTCCCACTCCTTGACAACAAACAAGGGAAGGCAGCTGAAGCGGCCAAAGCAGGATCAGAGCACAAATGAAGAGCTCCTGCGTCTCACCATGTCAAAAGATATCGAACAACACGGAACTCTTTTTGTCTCTGTTTCGGGTTCATGCAAAGTGAGCACAGGCAGACAGTTTTTGCCATTGATTTGCAAGAGAAGACGAAGGCATTTGCTCTCACCAATAGTAATTTTTAGCGTCCTCGGATGTGGGTCGGTGTGAGTTGGTTGATACCTTCCACAAGCTTAGATCCGCAGTGCTTACAAAAACAAGACGGGAACCAACTCACGGGTAACCCCGGACGTGATTTGCGAGCGCCGATTCACTCGCCAGCCAGTGACACCAGTGAGATCCATGGCAAATTACCAAGCAGCTGAGCAGCTGAGTAAAGAAACAAATAAAACATAATAAAACTACTAACGAACCCCTACTGGACCTGAGGTCAATTCTTTACTTCAACTGTTGAAGACTACTTGCAGATGGAGCTTGGAAAGCTTCCCGACAATTCCATGTAGTTGCACCGATCATCAGTTTAGTCTAGTCTTGGCAGTAATGTCATCTGCCTTTCCGACTTGAACCGCGGTGTCCCAGCATCCTTGAAGTTGTTATGGAACCACAGTGGACTTGGATGACGCAGTGAAGCCTGACATCCGCGAAGCGGGGGGCGGGCTGCTGAATTGCCGTGCATCTGATTGTGACAGCCTAGCTTGGTGCATGGCATAGATTGAGAGATTCCTTCCAATGTGATCGCTATGAAAAAACATTCTACTTCAGAAAACCTGTTTGGAGGTACTGTGGAAGGACTCTTCACAGGAAGCGCTAGTCCGGACACTCATTTCGGAAAGCTACTCCGGATTGGTAAAAAAACAGATATGAAACATCCAAGAGCTCTCAGAGCTGTAACTCTGGTAGGTCAGCACTGGAACAGCTCACTGGTCCACTGTGTTTTTGCGCAGTGTGTATTTTGCACTGCGTGGTGCAACTGATGACTCAAGTCTCTCGACTTTGTGTTTTTGCATGTTTTTGCACTTTGTGTTTCACAATTTCATATAGCATGATTGGAGCCCCATCGATTGAGGTTGACAATGAAGAGTTGAACGAGCGAATTGAAAGTTGCCTGCAAGGCATACTGGCATACCGGCATATTCAGATGCGAAGAGAGCCGAGAAAGAAATGATTCGCATACTACTGCAAGCCTTATGTCCAGAGCTGCCAATTGTCATCACTATGGCCGCCAAACAGAGTGCTGGCAGTCAGGTGTTCTGGCAAGATGCCACCGCCGTCCCGAAGCACAGGAGAACAGAAAATGCCTATGGTGACATAGAAAGCCATGTGTGGAACTCCTTCCCATGTGACTTTCGCATCAGTCCATGCAGGACATTTACAGCATGCCCACCAGGCCAAAGTTGGTTACCGGTGGAACTGAAGTCCCTCCAGCGCTCGGTCACTGGTGCATAAGCTATAATTCGGGATCGCTGGTCCGTACACAGCAGGCCATATCTGCTAGTTGTGTTCGCCTGAGGCGGCTAGGAACATCTGAAACCGAGTGGCTCTTTTGCTCGACCTCTAGTCCCTGATGGGTGGACCAGTCCAAAGACTATATTGTCGTTGGGTACGCAAATGAGACAGGTCATCAATTGGCCCGAGAACTTCGGAGGGGCATGGGTGGCAGGTCCAACTTGTCTGTCTGAATTCATCCAGGAAGTCTATCAATCTCAATGCTGGGAAGCAACTACCAGCAAGCTTGCGTGGAAGCTATGCACAATTTTGTAGCCTTCCCTCCACTGCTTGAAGCCGGTGAAACCAGGCTCGCACAGCCTGCAAGCCCCAGATTACGATGCATCCAATGGCTGGCCTTTGCAGATGCCGTGCCAGAGGTCAGGGGCTAAGCCAAGGACCCCAAGTTTTTAGATAGAAAATCAAGGGGAAATTTTTGGATGTCTGAAGCCGTTTTGAAACAAGGCCTAGCAAAAAAAAGCACCACAAAGCTCAGGTCTTTGGCGCCCACATGGCTTTCCTATGTTTTGGCATCTTTTTCTGCCAAGGCATGGCAGGAGGTGCTGCAGCCGGTTGCCAAGGTGCTTCTGTATGCCTGCCACTCCCATAACTCTTTGGCTGGGCTGTGGGGCTACTCTTTTGCATGGTTTGTGGGAGAAGAAGGGCCACCACCTGCAGTGTGAGAGGAGGTGGTGGAAGACGGGGCTTGTCTTGGCCGACAACTTCGACGGCCTTCTGGCGTGGCTCCCAACGGAGGAGAAGAGTCAGGCCGAAGCTGCAAAGTATGGGGCGTCCCTGGACGGAGTGAAGCAGGAACGCCACCGGATTGTTACCCCAGAGGACATGACCCAAGGTGGCTTCTTTGTGATGATGTAGGCAAGTGCCAAATTTCTCCCTGAGGGGAAATCAGAGGAAGCCGACGAACTCATCATGAAGCTGAAGGATCACGAAGCAAGTGATGGAAGCAGCAGTTCCCACATGAGTGCCATAGACCTTGACTTTGTCTACTGGCCAGTGGAGCCTTCACCTCGGACGACATGTCTTCCTTCTCTATCCTGGGTAGGAAAGTAAGCCCACCAAGGTGCTTTTGCCTTGAAGATGACAGCAAAGGCCTGGTCAGCGTTTGAGAAAAAGGAGTTGTGCTGGACAGAGCCAGTCAAAAACCCCAAGCTGAATTCCACCATGAAGTGCTGCCGGGTGGCGTTGCCACCTGGGATGGTTCACTTTGGGTGGACCCACTGAGCGCGCCCCCCTCTTCATCAGCCATGGGCAAGGGTATGGGAAGGACTTCCCATTGCTGGCGCATGCCATTATGCAATGGGACACAACACCGACCACAGTGACTTTGGGCCAAAAACTCTTCCAAACCTTCTCTGGGCATCAGGGGGCTTCAGGGTCGAAGGGCGGGTGTCCCAAGCATTGGCTGGAGCAGTTCATCACCTGGGCCAGCCACCGCAAGCATTCCGCCACCTGAAAGTAGTTTATATGTGAAGATTATATTGCAGGGGGCAGCGGCAGCTCTCGAGAGGTTTAGCTCACTGCTCCAGAGGAGGGCCTCCACTCAACTTTCTTCTGGCCACCCCGCAATGCTTTTTGAGCGAGGCTGCAATGCTTTTGGGCACTCCTCCCCACCACCCAGCCCCAAAGCCACAACCAGCCAGGCCAGAACCACAACCACAACCAGCCAGGCCACAACCACAACCACAACCAGCCAGGCTACAACCACAACCACAACCAGCCAGGCTACAACCACAGACTTCGAACAGTCAAACAAGAACCAGGGAGCTCTCGATTGCCAGGCCAGGGAGAACCGATTGCCAGTGCTCCTGGAGTTCTCGATCCACCTGTATCTCACCCTGCTGCAGCTCCTGGAGCTTCAGGACGGGAGTGAAGAGCCTGGCCAGACTGTGACGAAACCACTCTCACCTAGCCAACGACGGCTGGGCTGGGATTTCTGCCCTCCTCACCTCAGCACCAGAAGAAGATGCTTGTTTGCCGACTCCGATGATCCACAGACCTTGCAATTCTTTGTAAAAAAGTGAAGTTCTCAGAGCGTTGAATCTGAGTCTAGCCGTTCTGACTTGACTTGGGAGGTTCATTTTGCGTTCAACCTGCGGTCTTTGGCTCTCAGTACTCTGGACTGTCAGGGTCTACTCACAGGCCGTTTCCTGCGCAGGCCTTAGGCGCCGTAGGCGCGGCAATGCTCGATGACAATTTGTTTTTTCCCGAGAGTCTGAGCGAAGGGTTTTTCTAAAAGTGGAGGTCTGCTATATATCTTCACATGTTCACATCTTCACATCGTCACATGTTCCCATACTCACACCTTCTCATTTTCACTCCTTCACATCTTCACATCTTCTTACCTTCGCATCTTCACATCTCCTTACCTTCACATCTCCTTACCTTCACATCTTCACATCTTCACATCTTCACATCTTCACGTCTTCGCATCTTCACATCTTCACATCTTCACATCTTCTCACCTTCACATCTTCACATCTTCACATCTTCTCACCTGGCTCACCTTCACAGCTTCTCATCTTCGCATCTTCACATCTTCACATCTTCTCTCTCTGTCTCTTGCCATCTGTCACGGTCTCTCTCCTTCTTTTTCTTTTCTCTCTTAAGGCCACAGGCAGTGCCGACGAGGCGCCATGATATGGCCACCCTTCCGCACGAAATGAGGTTCGAGTGTCCAAAACTGATATTTTTTTTTGCGATTTTACGTCTCCAGCAGCAAACTTTTCGCACGAAGTTCGAGAGTCAAAAGCTGATGTTTTTTTGCGAGTTTGGTTGGTCTGGCGGCAACCTTTCGCACGAAACGAGGTTCGAGTGTTGAAAACGGCTGGTTTTCTTGCGACTTTACAACTTCCGCGGCAACCCTTTCGCGCGAAATGAGGTTCGAGTGTCAAAAACTGACAGTTTTTTGCGACTTTGGTTGGTCCGGCGGTAGCGCTGGTGTTTGTGTGTAAAAGGGTCTGTGTGTAAAAGTGTCTGCGTGTAAAAGCGCTTGTGTGTAAAAGCGTTTGTGCGTCAAAGCGTTTTTGCGTGTAAACATGATTGTGTGTAAAAGCGGTTGTGTGTAAAAGTGTTTGTGTTGTAAAGGGTCTGCGTGTAAAAGTGCTTGTGTGTAAAAGTGTTTGTGTAAAAGCGTCTGCGTGTAGAAGTGTTTGTGTAAAAGGGTCTGTGTCAAAGCGTCTGTGTGTAAAAGCGTCGGTCTGTAAAAGTGTTTGTTTGTGTGTAAAAGTGTTTGTGCGAAAGGGTCTGTGTGTAAAAGCGTCTGTGTGTGAAAGTGTTTGTGTGTAAAAGGGCTGTGTGTAAAAGTGTTTGTGTGTAAAAGAGTTTGTGTGTAAAAGGGCTGTGTGTAAAAGTGTTTGTGTGTAAAAGAGTTTGTGTGTAAAAGTGTTTGTGTAAAAGAGTATCTGTGTAAAAACGTTTGTGTAAGAGCGTCTGTGTGTAAAAGTGTTTGTGTATTAAGAATTGGTTGTGCGTAAAAGCGATTGTGTCAAAGTGTTGGTCTGGTAAAGAATCTGTGCGTAAAAGCGTTTGCGTGTAAGCGTGTTTGTGTGTAAAAGGGTTTGTGTGCAAAAGTTTCTGTGTGTAAAAGTATCGGCGCGTAAAAGGGATTGTGGGCGAAATGGTTTCTAAAGACATTTCTGTATGTTCCGAGCAAGTGTGTGAAAGGGTTTCTTTGTAAAAGTGTTGGTATGTAAAAGCGTCTTTGAGTAAAGGGGCTTGCGGCTTGCGTGTAAAAGTGTGCCTGTGTAAAAGTGATTCTGTATAAAAGCGACTGTATGTAAAAGCGGCGGTGTGTAAAAGCAGCTGTGTGTGCAACATGGATACTGTGTGGCCTGCTTGCGACAGAGCCGTGTCCCGGCTGAAGTTGAGAGATGTGGCATGTTGAGCTTTCTTGCATATGCCTGGCTGCAGGTGTCATGTTTGTATACTTTTAAGTTAGACTTGTGGCTTGGCTGGAGGTGACGTATGTGGCATGTTGTGGCCTGTTTATCTGTGTCCTCCCTGCAGGCGGCGGCTTTGGCATGCTTTTGCTTGTTTATCCGTGTTTCCTTCTTCTTGGCTGCAGGGATCAAGTCTGGCATGTTTACGACAGGCTCGCGTCCTTGACGTATGTGGCATATTTGGCAGGTGAGTAACATGACAAAGATGGTGATGATGACGAAGATAGTGATGATGATGATGATGGCGATGATGAGGATGAGGAAGAGGATGGGGATGATGATGTTGAGGATGATGATGAGGATGAGGATGACGATGATGATGATGATGAGGCTGATAATGATGCTGGTGGTGATGATGACGATGTAGCATTGGCCTAGTGAGAGTCATGTGAGAATCATGTGAGCTGCCAGCCCACTGCAACGTCTTTCTGCCAACGTGTTTGTGTGTAACCCTGTCTGTGTGTAAAAGCGTCTGTGTGTAAAAGTGTTTGCGTGTAAAAGTGTTTGTGCGAAAGGGTCTGTGTGTAAAAGCGTCTGTGTGTAAAAGTGTTTGTGTGTAAAAACGTCTGTGTGTAAAAGAGTTTGTGTGTAAAAGAGTTTGTGTAAAAGTGTTTATGTGTAAAAGTGATTGTGTATATAACGTCTGTATGTAAAAACGTATGTGCGTGATACAGTCTTTGTGTAAAAACACAGTTGTGTGTAAGGCATGTTTGTATGTATGAGCCTGCTTGTATGTAAAAATGTCCGTCTCAATTATTCTTCCTGTGTCTCCTTCGTTTCATTTTTCTTCTGTTTCTTCTTCCATTTCTTCATATGTACATACTTTTCACAACATGTCTGCACCATGTCTCTTCATTTTAGGCATCATCGTATATTTCGATATTGATGTTTCATACAAAAAATCTTCATACTTACACCTCTCACTATGCTCCTCTACGCTCTCGGGCCATCCGTCGTCTAGTTTTTTTATCGCCCAACCACTGAAACCATTCCAACCCCTGAAGAGTAGACCTGTTTTGTTTGATAGATGTTGATAGTATTGTTGACGCATGAAATCCTAACAGCAGATGTGGAGGTAGACCAATAAACAAAACCTTTGCGTTCACGAAACTTGATGGTCTGATGATGCTTGTGGCAGCCTGAATGATTTGACATGGATCACGCTCCACAGGCTTCATGATTTGGCGAGTCATGGGTGCAGTTGCGGGGTGGCTTTGTTTGTCAGCCAACTCAGAGTTTTGTGCATTGCAAATGGCACTTTCCAAACCCAGCCCACTTGTGTCGCATTGATTTGGACGATTCAACAACAACATGTATTGGGGAATGAATCGACTCACAAAATGGAAAAATGACATCATCCAAAAACTTCTAAAATTATGAAAATTTTACCAGCAAACTCTGAGGGTTGTTGAATATTTATTTTTGTCATTTTTTTGTATTTTTTTGTCGTTTGGTTTTGTCATTTTTTTGTCATTCCTGTTTTGCGGTGTCATTCTTTTGTTATTTTTTTGCCACTTGGTTGTCATTTTTTTGTATTTTTTTAACCATTTTGTTGTCATTTTTGTTTCATTTGTTTGTCATTTTCTTTTCGTTTTCTCATCCAGCGCGGGTGGCTGGATCCGGAGCCGAGCTGGAAATTCCAAAAACGCAATTTCACCAGCACGCGGGTCATTTTTTTTGTCATTGTTTTGTCATTCTTGTCGTTTTCTCATCCGGATCAGGCAAGTGGTGAAGGTGGCAAACCCGGTCTAGGAAATGCAAAAAAATGCAAAAAAATGACTCCCGGTTTGGGAAATGCAAAAAAGATGCCAAAAAAAAATGACTCCCAGTCTGGGAAATGCAAAACAAATGCAAAAAAAACGCAAAGAAAATGCAAAGAACATGCAAACAAAAAGGATTCCCGTGCTGGTAAAGTTGCGTTTTTGGAGTTTCCAGGTCGGCCCCGCTTCCCGGCCCTGAGCCGCCCACCCCGGGCCATTTCACCCCGGCCCCGGCCCCCCAACCCGGTTTTTGAGCCGCCCCCCCCCAAGCCTGCACCCGAGCCGGGAGACAACTCCTCGTCCAGGCAGGCCCAAAAACGAATTCCTCAGGGCAAGCTCCCCTGCCCTATCCTTCTTCACCGCCGGCTGCCTTTCCAAGAGTTTCTGCACTTGTTCCTTGTATTTGGTGCTGCCACTAGGTAACAAAAGGTCTGTCATGGTAGTCATTTTTTAAGTTTTTTTTTTGCATTTTCCCGTTCCCAAAATGACAATAAAATGACAAACAAATGACAACAAAATGACAGAAAAATGAATAAATGACAACGCAAATCCAAAATGACAAGCCGGAATGACAAACCTGAATGACAAAAAAAATACAACAAAATGACACCAAAATGACACCAAAATGACAAAATTAATATGTTTTTTTGATTTTCCAGTGTTTGCAGGCCAAAGACTTTCCTAATTCTAAAGGATATTAGAGCATGCATCCGGCTGGTTGACAATCTTGAGCCATACCTAGATTGTGATTGGTTTAGTACGGTTTTATCTCTGTTGTTGATGGTTAAACCAATGTTAAACTAGGCTTAATCCGTCAAAATGGTACAATACATGGTTTAATCATGCTCAATCTTTAAATTAGGACCAATTGAAACTATATTATTGCATTGATGATTCAAGGACTAAACCAATGGTTATATAAACCAATGGTTCAACCAATGGTTAAACCAATAGGTTTCCCACGGCTCAATCCTCCATCTTCCCAGGTTTGGTCTTGTGCCCCTCTCCAGCAGCTCCCGTCCACATTTGGTGGAGACCTTGGAGGCGACACCTGCATATGTTTATTTCATGTGATGTGATGCGATTTTATGATTATATTAATTATGTTATGTAGATACAAGTTAGGCTACGCATTTGTGCATATACATTAAAAGAAACAACCATACTGGTATTGTGTATTTGTTTACATGCTTGTGTATACGGTATACGTGTGAATTCGTAGCATGCTCGAGGCTTAGGTTGGCTCTCTCGCACATTTTACCAGCTCTTGTGAGAGCCGGAAACATGCTTGCACGACCAGGCCAAGCACGTGCACAAGGTGCACAAGGGTCACAGCAAGAAGGGCATTGAGGATGATTTTCTGTAGCGATCTCAGTGATTTCTCGGTGATTCTCAGGCAGTGCCGGCTCTGGCGGCTGTTCAGAGAGATGCTGGCACGCTGATCCCTTTTTGAAAATCGTTTCGAATGGTGCTGGCAGGTCACTCACAAAGAATCTCGATGAGGACGGCACAAATCATACCAATTGCATCGAATTGCAGCATTATGGAGTCCATTCTGGAGTTGCTGGTCAGTGGGTTGAACAAGTCCTTATATCAAGTATGTCATATATTGATACATATGGAGGTTTCCTACAATGGGGGTACCCCCTATTTTCATCCCTTTATACAACAGTAAATTTCCATTTTAAACTATCCATTTTGGGGCATGGAACCCCACCCTTCGCCTGGTGCAGTATGCAGCCCTCTTGCAGAATGCAAAGACCGCTTCGCAGTCCGCAGAGGCCAAAAGTTGACTGGGCATTGCCTATGAAACCACGGGGAAGGATGTATTACATTCGGATCCATTTGGCACCATTCACCATTTTATGATTAACATTGTTCACCTTTTTGGGATCGGAAGCCACAGAAGCAGCGGTAATACTGATTGGGTATAGTCTATAAGGATCTTTAAGGGATTCCAGGACATACTGGGTTCGTACCTTTGCAACTGCTGGTTTCCGCTGTTTGCATCTCTACAGCAGTGGGTCCGCAGAGACTTCATGACTTTAAATGAGTCTGCTGAAGCTTGCGGGAAAGGAAAAAAACTGGCATGATCAAAGCAAGGACAGTTTCCCTCCTATGGTGTTTCACATGCCACCAAGAAGCCAACAGGGGGTGACACCCATCGTGAACAGTGGTGGTTAGCGTTTATGTGCTCAACATATGGCAGGTAGCAGCCAAGGAGTTTGCTGCGGAGAATCCCAAGGCGAAGCTGGTGGTAGACTTATGACCTCAACTTTTGATCTCCCATGTGCTTACTGCAAGGTGCCTAAGATTCGCGATTTTGCAGCACATTTGCAGATTACTTGCCATGTGGCCGCGCCACAATACCCCTCCTTTTGTTATTCTTTTCAAAACACTTGCTGAGCTGTGGCACTGATGCACATGCGCAAGGATTTCAAGAAATATCAGCACAATGCCCGGAGCCATGAGATTTTGCGGCAATGGTGCTCTATGGGAAACCCAGCAACTCTTTGTCGGGATGACGAGACTTGCGAGCAGTAAAACTCTTGAAAGCTGCACCAGTTGACAATCCGAAACTCTTGTGATCGAATCGTGCAAGTACATGTTCCCACAGATTCTCTACCTGATGTGTTCATATGCGTTTGTGGATGCAATGTGTTTGAATGCTGAGACATGATTCCGCTGTTGGTATTCGTAGATACTGGTATGTCGAAAGACATACAATGTATTATAGATGAGGCAAGAATGGCACGTGAGTGTATGAAATATCACTTTTTTATGTATATAGAGGTGCCTTTCCAATTGGTTTGGATGGTCACATTTCCTGTCTTCCATGTCCGCAGTAAGTAGCAGTAATTAAGTAGCAAGGAGTGTTGGCTGACGATAGCTGTTGGAGGTAGGCTCCACATCTCCTGTGTTGTATAACAAGTCGGAAGTTGATGCTGGTGCTTGGTTACATCCTAGATGTTTGGACGGCCGCTGGGAGCTTGTTCGAGATGGATGGATTCATGAAATTCTTGGCTCAGGTGCAAAGCGCAGCAAGAGAGGCTGCCCAAGCTTTGGAAAAGGCCAACGCGCAGCTGAAGAAAGAGGCGCTGAGAGCGGATGACATGGTAACACAAGCTTGGAGCACGTGCGGCATTTGCTGCAAAAGCCGATTCTACAACTCCCAAAGAGTGCTATTGATGCTGGCAGCTTGTGGATTCTCTAGGATGCAAAAGTTCACAGTGCCAGTTCCACATGAGTGGGCGGTGGGCGCATGCCATTTTCTTGGGATTTTATCATGTCGTTCTATGCGAATTTCAATGCCTCCGCCTGATCCCGCAGCGGACTTCCTCAGTTTCCGCCAGGATGAGGACATGCCCCGCGAAGCTCTAAAAGAAGCTGCGGTTGAATAGATCCAACGAGAGCAGAGAGCATACTCGGATGACAAAAAACGACCGGGAACGGGCCTGTTAAACCGTCGAACCAACTATTTCTTGCACGACAGCAAGGGTGATAAGTATCAAAGCAAGGGTACAGAGCGAGTGTAGTGCTCAAGTCTCAAGTAGCTGACCTCTATGCGCTTTGAAATGGATTCTTGCCTCGGCTCGAAAGCTTTGAACCATGCAAGATAAAGATGAAGGCTCTTGACCAGTGAAAGGCTTGGCCAAACATCGCCCCACTCAAAAACTGGCAACCATGACCAAACATGCAAGATGGCACCCATTTTTTGGCTACATGTCCTTCAGCTCCGAGTTGATAGAAGTACTATGCAACACATCATGTGCTGTGTGCATGGCAAGGCAGGCTGTGGCTCTTACTTGTCCAACATCCTTCCCTCCCACGAGCGTTTGCCACCCATTTGCAAGCTGTCTCTGGCAGGGACACTCCACAACTGAAACGTTGATAGCTTGCAGCAATCTCATTAAAGGCACCTGGATTGACTTGAAGCTGGTTAGATTTCCTGCCCCGTAGAACCATGCAGCACCAACTCAAAACCAGCCACGCACCACCACCACTGTTCACTGATCTCTCCCTTTTCTCACTGGCCGTGAGCACGGCGTGAATAGCGCACGTTGCGCTACACCATGTGCTGTGCCTTAGCAGCAAATCAGACCTCAGCAACGAATCCAAGTTGGGACCTCCGTTAATTTTTTTTCCACAAACTTCTTATGCGTTCCACAGGTAAGCAGGATAGCCTTTTGGGAGTTCTATTTGGGAGCTTGATTGATGTATCCTCGAGGAGATCTTCATTGCTCGGACCAAGGCTGCTATGCTGGGACGCAAGAGAGAAGACCTAGCCTCCAAGGCAACTTGAAGGGGAAGACCGCGGAACTCTTTAGAGATCTTTAGAGGATATTCCCAGGATATTTGGAGGATGTTTCCAGAATACCGGGCAATTCAGCCACAAAAACATGCTCTCACTGCAAGTTGTCATGGCCAAGATCTCAGGGCGGCGCAAAAAAACGCAAAAAGTGGCAGGCACGCTTCATTGTCAGTTGAGAACAATGAAGACTGCAATGTATTCTACAGACATGTACAGATCCACATACGATTTGCACAGAGAATCAATAATTTAGGTGCTACACCAGAAAACCAGAAATGAATATAGACTATATAATTATATAATGGTCTAGGTTTTGGGTGGTTTTAGATAATTAAAAATTTTTAAAACATGCTGTTAGGGAAACATAGCAGTTTCTAAAACTTCGATGTGACTGTTCCAACGTTGGAGGAAGAGTCAGACGATGACGAAGAGCCAGAAGAAGCGACGGTGACGGCAGAAGAAATGGAGGAATGGAAGGCAGGTGCGTCCGCTTTTGGGTAGATCATCATGGGCCTGGGGGTTTGTATCGAATCTTCATTGAAGGTTTGTGGTGCCCAATTCTAGCTTGGTGTTTTTTGCTGTGCATCCTCTGAAAACACCCCTGTTGGTTGATGATCAAATTTTCAAGGAGTATACAGTATACAACCCAATATCTTGGGGATTGATCTTAATAAAATCTATCATGGAAATTAACGGGTTGCCAGGCGAAGATGGCAGAAGAAGAGTGCTGCTGGCTTGTTGAAACATGTCATATTCCCCGTCAGCTGGGGCAAGACTGTTGAGTGCTAGAGGGATGGCTTGTTTCATGCGGAATCCGATGGTGGACTACAGATATTGTTAGCGCAGTGGATTTGCTGTGAGAAGGATGACGTGACAATTACTTCAGAGCTCACAGAGGCATTTTATCGTGATGTGAAAAAATGTTTATCTTCTTTTCATCTTTGTTTCTATCTGGCTCTGTTTGTGTATGTGTGTGTGTGTCTCTCTCTCTCTTTTTCTCTCTATCTTTTCTTTCTAGCTCAGTGCGCATGCCACGGTTGCAAGCACCCGACAATGTGGATACGAACACATGCATTCTGCAAGGCGCCCTGGGCTCAACAGAAGCACTGCAGCTGAGCGCACACAGCGTCCATATATTCCAGAGAATGGGTTGAACAACGATACTCAAAGAAGACCTTACTGGAAACACTTATGTAGAAAGCCTTTCCGAAACACATTATGATCACATATTTCACCTCTGGTTCTGGAAAGCAGTTCTTGGATTCGCCCATGGCTTCCTGGCCCTGGCACTTTTGCCTTGCTGCATTCGTCTCCGCCATGTCAATTCCATTGGAAAGTCACTTGGTTGCCCGGTTGCCCACGGTGTTGCTGTGAGATCTTCATCCCAGCTGGGAGGGGCACTGAAGATGTTTGCCAATAGAAGTTTGTCTCAGGAGTCGTTGCTGGAGGACAAACAGGAGTTGATCAAGCAGCACTTGCAGTGGCCCATGATTTGGGTCTGGCGACAGGACTCCCCAAGGGTTGTGATTCATTGTCTTTTAACTTTGGACAAACATAGAACACCCGTTGGTTCTTAGAATTGTTCTTGAACTTTTCGGAATACCATGGAATACCATGGAATACCTTGGACATACTATAGAAATACTACGGAATCCAATACCTTGGAATATCCCAACATATCAAATCTGTGGAAACATAAAAAAACACATCCTTGCCGCAGAAGGAGGATGGTGTCCTCCAGGCTATGTGCCTTGGATCAAGGGGAAGAGCGGAAATGATCGCCTGAATCCATTTGAATCAAGAACCCATGATAATCCATGATTCACTATATTCAGAATATATGTATAATATTCATTTCATTTCATTTCAGTCGGTGATTTAGCCATATTTATCCGTCTTTTATCCATGATTTCGGCATGTTTTGGCGGCCAATGGCAAATCCGGCAGGTGGATGAAAACGGTCCGATTGGGCCCATGGCTGAAGCGTGGCACCTTAAAGCTCTGCCTACGACCGTTTGGGATGAACACCAAGGTGGATTCGGAGCAGTTCAACTTTGAACATTTCGGTGCAAATCAATGGTTTAATCAGTTTGATAATGTTTAATCTGTTTAGTCATGTTCAATACCAAACGACAATCAAAGGCATGGTTTGTTTGGTACCCCAAGTTTGAGAGCCATGCCCAGATGAGGAGTAATAAAGAATTCCAAGACTGTCGATCCCAGATGGAGCCAGGTTTCTTTGAGTCTCTGAAGATCTCTTTCAACAGCACCGATATTTGGGCCCGACGAACCTTGATGAATGCATTGGAAAGCTCAGGTGCGCGTGTCGATGAAATTGAGTGCAGCTGTCGGTGTGATCAGCTTGTTTGTCAACAGAGTAAACTGACATTTGATCCCAGACCACTGACAGAGCACGTCTCCCTTGTCACATTCTTTTGGTCTTAGAGGTACTCTGACGATCCTGCCGAAAGCTACGATTATTGTGGATGGAACCAATCTTGGGATTCAGGTAGTCAAAGCTTTGAAGAAGCCATTGCTGGTTCTTGGAGCAGTGTGGAGAAGTGAGGACATCAAGGTTTTCAAGACGTGGCTCCAGGAGTGGTTTCGTTTTGAATCCAACCAATAGAATCAGAAACTGAAACCAGGGCCCCAAGTCCAAACACCGGAGAGCAAGACTTGTGACAGTCGCTCCGCCAGGAGAACGACATCCGAGTTCTAAATATCAATGGTCCACGCGAGTCCTCTGCACCGGGGATTCACTTGGAATGTCACCTGGCAAAGCTAAGAAAAAAAACTGATCATACGGTAGGCCAATGCCAATGTCAGTGTTGGGCACTAATGTTGTTAAAAATTGGGATAAAACTGGTAATGGAATCGCAAATGCCTATATACTGTGAAGTGGGCAAAATCGCTTCAGTTTTTGCGTCTTCAGTTTTTCTTCCAGGATGGACGCTTCTTATGAACGGGTGCGTGAACATGTTATGTATCATTCCTTTGCATTCTGATATGTGCTGTGGAGGCAACAAAACACTCTTTCAGAAGCTGTTCTCAAGTGTGGTAGAAGCATGACTTCAATCTTCGTGGATACAGACGTGGATCAGTGACATTTGCCATTCTTTTGCGTTCTGAGCACAGCGCCGTTCTGTGTATGTACATAGTATGTTTTGAATTGTTTTGACTACCATCATTACCATTTGGATGCCCTAGTTGCTTTTGAAAGGGAAGGCCAACGATAGTTCAGTTTTCAGCATCAAACCGAAGTGCTGGGCTGTACTGTGCCTTCATCTCACTCCCAAGAATTGTACAGCTCTGCTCGGTAAAGATGAAAAGAACGTCCATGTGTGCGCAGAGCATCAGACCACTGAGGTGGGTGTGTGGATGTATGAGGTTGTTTGACGATGTATGATGTATGATGATGACGCTTGATGGTGTGCGATGGTGTGTGATGATGTGCGTAGGTTTCCAGAGATTCGTGTCGGAATTGCTGCAAGTGCAGACTGAATGAGCCGGGCTTGCCAGGAAGCAAGAGGAGCGGGAGCGCCAAAGACGTGAACGCGAACAGCGAGAGGAGGCACCGCCTCCCCACAATCGAATGCCTGAAATGATGAACAGCCAGAAAGCCAAAAAGACAGTAAGTCTATGGTGTGCGTATATCATAATATAATATATATATATATATATATACGTATAATATATATATATGTATTATATACATAGAAATGCGCGCACACACACACACAAAACAGACACAACACACACACACAAGACATATACACACACGCGCGCAACAATAGGCAGACAAGATCATAAAGCAAACTTTGCACATGTATAAAACCGTAAACCAACAAACAAGTGATAACATGTATATGATTGATCATGATTGTATATATATATATATATATGTATACAAATGATATATACGCCGTCGGCTCCCAGAAAGACTTGTGAGGCCGAGCGGCAGGAACGAGAGCGCCAGAAGCGCATTGAGGAGGCGATCCAACGACTGAGTTGATGCTGGAGTTTCAGTGTATGGCTTGAAAACGATGATAAACCAATGGGCTTTTGGGGTGCCCTATTTTCAGACACCCATAACTACCCATACCATATGTCAAGTTGCTTCAATAGACTTGAAATATGCCAGACCCGTTTCTGCGAATGGCATGCAAATTGCATCCATTTTTACCCCAGGAAGAGCGCGAGAGGAAAGAACTTGAAGAGCAGCTCGAAGAGGAGGCTGGCATTAAAAAGATATGTTTGGCGTGTTTGTGAAGTATTGTCAGAGTTTTCTGTAACTTTCTATGGTTGGTTCAGTAGAGTGAAGCCGCCGAAGAGGAAGATCACGTTTGGATACCATTCCCATGTTTAGAAAATGAAGATGCGATCATGGTGGTGGAAGGAATTGGAAATCAACCAGTTTCGGAGGCTTCAAAGGCGTCGCTAAAATGAACCTCCTTCGCCAGGAACGAGAACGACAGAATGCTCGCCGAGAAAGAGCCGAGAAGGTAGCACAAGAGGTGAAGAGGTGAGCAAATCTGAGTCTTCCAGGTCTTCCAGCTGCCTTTGTTGTTCTCTGATCCCGATTGATCCTTTTTATCCATTTGCGGATTCCAGGCTTTGGGATCAGCCACCAGCAGAGCTCTCAGCCGTTTTCCACCAGTGACACATTACCCCCATTCCAGTCCAGTTCACTAAGAGTTTTCACTAAGACCCATCTCTTCTTCTCATGTGCTCCGCCTATGAGAGCGTTTTCGGCCTTCAGTTTGAGGTCGAAACTTCTCCTTCGCCTGTGCGAACCGTGCCGCCACGTGTGGTTCCGGTTCCGGTGCCTCCAGTTGCTGTGGGGACGCCGCCGGTGCCCGTGATGACTCCGCTGATGCAGGCCCAAACCTGATTTCGGGGGTCCGTTTTGAATGTGACTCGATCAACAGCAAGAGTGAGCAAAGGATGTTGCGAGTTGAAGGCTGGAACGGGATTTGACATGGAACAAATCATCGGAAGCTGTCCTTCTGGAAAGAAGGTCTTACGATTTTCTTCCGCCCCTGAAGATACTGAAGTACAGTTTCTCTCCCCTTCAGCGCCTACAGAAGTCGACAGGCACAAGCCGCAGGTGCAAACATAGCGGCATCGTTCGGTGGCACAGGGGGAGGCGTTTTACATTGATAGATCATTGATAGCAGACTGAAGACGCATCTGGTCCAAATATAGTCCTTGCAATGTGGAGTTTCAAATTGAGTTTGTAGTTTTACTGCACACCGCTCTTGGGAAGCTCATGAAGTCTGCATGAGTCTGCTTTTCAATGTCACATTGCTGATTGCTTGGGAACCTCTGAGGCTGATGGCATCCCACCCTGTGCGGAACTCAGTTGGCTTTGCAAGAGCAATATTGCTTGACATCATGATCATCATGGTGTCATTGTCACTTATTTACACACCAAGATATGCATTTTTCCATTTGCGTGCTAGGCACCACATAGAGAGAGAGAGAGAGAGGCAGACTCACGATGAGTGAAAGGTGTCATGTGGGCTATCATCATTTTCCTCCTTTAAATGGCCATGACGTGACTTGGGCCCTTTTCAGACGGACCCATGTTGCTGAGCAGTTCTCAGGCATCTGGAGGCCCGCCTGGTCATGCTGCTTAAGCTTGCCAAAAGGGCAGCTTGGGCCCGGGGTTTTGGAGCTGCCTGAGTTGGCTATAGGTGAATTTGTGAAAGTACTTTGCATTTTCTTGGCCCCACGGACAAAACAAATCCATCGAGCTACATGATGCGTTTCCTCTGATGTGCCTTCCAAGTACATATCTGGGAGAATTGTGCCGCCATTCTTTGACGTGACTTTTTGACAATTGCAAGAAGCCAAGACCCGATGCCACTTCGGTAATTGGGGCACGTTGCCAGGAGAGGAGGGGGATGTAACTGTCCACGTTCAAGTACCTGCCTCTCGTGCTTGGTGCCTAGCCATTGCTTACTTAAATGACACTCAATGACTTAAATGTGAAATGAATGGAGATACAGGAGACTTTGTACAATGTTGCGCTTCTCAAACTTGCGCTGCACCTGCCAGTGTTTAAACAGTTATTCTTTGCACGTTTTCCAGGCTTATTGTAACATGACCCGTGGGACGGAAGCATTTACAGTAGTGAGTTTATGCTGTCTATGCCAAACACATCGTTCCGCGATGGCTGAGGTGAAGGATCTACTCGGTGTGCAGGGAAGGAGTGACAGCTTCCCACGTTATTCCGTTGTGCTGTTGTGCTCTTTTTCAAGACTCGTTTGACAAGATCGTGTTTTCATACAAGACATTAAAAGACATGTTGGTCTTACACCATGAAGTGCACTTGTGCAGATCACAAATTATCAAATGGAACAGCAAAAAGTAGATCTTGTGATTGCAGCATATGAGCGGCATTGATTGGATTCGTAGTGCTAATTGTATAACTTTGCAGCTCAGAAGAAGCAACGTGATTGCAAGGCGTTTCCAGCATCATGGCAAGCCACCTGCCTTACCATCCTGATTCAATCCCATGCGGAAGGAACATCAAAGCCATCAAGTCCCAGACAGGGGTCATGAAGGTGGGCGTCCTCGACCGCAATGATCCAGCCAATGTGGAGATTGCTGGGGCACCCAAAGCTGCAGTATCTCCTGGAGATCAGGCTGAAGGAAAAAAGTGTTCATCCAGATAGTTCCTTGCAGGTTCCATTGGACCACTGTTGTCTGCCAGGTCGTTCTCTCATTGTCTTTCATTGAATTCTGAGGTGGGCTCTGCAGCGGCTGTGGAGCAGTGTCGCGCCTTAGCCACTTGGAAAAAGGTTTGCTGTTGAGCATTGCAGCATTGCCTACCCACCTGATCCCACCTTTGTATATCTTTGTAGCATCCCAAACACGAATATTCGATACAGGGGGTGAGATGTCTAAGAGTAACAGCACAGGAATGTTGAAGGGCAAAACTCCAGAGCTTAAATCTCATGCCAAAAAATGAATAATGGGTATTTTATGAAGGGTTTCCAGTCAGGCGTTCGCCTGCTTGGATGAGCCAATGGTTTTCAACTCCCCAGAGTTCCAATGGTTTGAGGTGCAATCCGTAGTTGATGGTGACCTAACGGCCATCGGCAACATCTCGGAAACGATGGACCTCGATTTGAGACGGTATCTGGATTTGGGGTAAGGCCGATTTCTATGAGAGTAGTGCATGTCAATGCCCATCAGTTATATATAATTATACGTATGTGTAATATATTATCTGTTTCAGATGTAGTCTGTTTTCTATATCCATATCCATATCCATCCATATCGATACCTACTACATATCTACATTTATGTCAGTGTCAGCCAATCCCTCCCTCCCTCCCTCCCTCCCTCGCTCTCTCTCTCTCTCTCTTTCTCTCTCTCTCTCTCTCTCCCTCTCTCTCTCTCTGTCTGTCTGTCTGTCTGTCTGTCTGTCTGTGTCTGTCTGTCTCTGCCTCTCTCTCGCTCTGTTACATACGTGATGTATCAACCACACATCAGCGTTCATTATTTGTTTAGGAAAGCATACCGTGCCCATCAGATACTTTGCATTCCCAGTGATGATTTCTGCTGCAAGTTTTCTGCTTGGCCTTGGCATACAAAATTATTGTCAGCAACAGAATTTAGCTTGCAGGACATTGATTCCCGGCTGATTTCTAGACTCATTGGACCGAAAGGCACCCGCCTCTCTGCTACAGGAGTTGCCACAATTATAGAACGGAATTAGGAGTACAAAAGTACGGTAAAATACCGTACTTTCGTACTCCTCCGATTCCCGATTCCGCGCGGATTCGGATCCTGTTCTATAATTATATAATTTTTGGCTGTTCTATAATTAATGTGTGCTTCTCGACTTCCAAAGAATATGGCCGTATATGGTACAGTACATACCTCGGTCCTCAAATTCCCATTGAAACCACTGGCAACACGCAGATTGTGTGAGTCTTGGAGGTTACTTACATGCATTTACAGCATTTTATGTATCTTTCTGGGAAACCAGAATTATAGAACGGAATTATTGCAGCTTTAATTATAGAACACGCAATTATAGAACAGATTTGGTAAATGTGAGAAATATGGCGGAAAACACAATTATGGAACACAAACAAGAATTATAGAACGACAAACAGAGTAAGTTGAGAGTAAATTTTTTCCCCAACGTTCTGAGGAAACAGAAATTATGGAACAACAGGGTACGGTAAACAACCGTACTTTCGTACTCCTCAACTTCCGTTCTATAATTGTGGCAATTCCCACATTCCTGTGCGCAGATCCTATGGGGCTACATGAATCATCGTATGACACTAGTGTTCCACGTTACAACCCCATGGAGTCGAGCGCCTTTCTACCAAGCCCGGAACATTTCACTGATAAACTTTTTTGTTTTGCCTACTTGTTGGCTTAATTGTTTTTTTCGTTCAAACAATAGGGTTGCTCCAACCAAATTATGGGTGACAGCGATAAGGTAAATTGGTAAATTATGCGTGTTGGGATCCCTAAACAAGGGAAGGGATCAGAGTGCCAGCGGTTCATCTCCATTCTAAGCTGGTCTCTTCTTAGTTGGTACATCGCAGGCCAGAATATCTCCAACATGAAAGACCAGAGTGGTGCCTACTTGGCAGTCAGAAGCCAAGGACGTGACTGTGAAAGGATGAAGTACGGCAACTAGGCCGTCATGAATTTGTTGGCTTCTTGCTCCTTGGTGGTTTGACATTCCCCTTTTGCTGGTTCCTGCTGTATTTTTCCCCAAGGTGAAGGAGGTGTCACCAGGCGTCAACAAGGTGGTGATCACTGGCTTCCCTGACTGCGTGGCCAGGGGTCGCGAGCTGGTTGTGCTTCAGCTGCATTTGATTGCTGCATCCCAGTTCTGGATCTGCCGCGTTGCACCGATTGAGTTCTTTTTGCTGCTCGGGATGTACAAGGGTTTGCTGAGCACATTTGAACTTCACCATTCTTGCTGAAATAAGTGAAATGAGAGGTACGCAATATGGACCATCCTTTTCTTTTGTTCTAGTGTTTTTCCCCCTACTGGCAGATCTTCCCCCAGCCAGTCTTTGGCCTTTATCAGGTGAATTTCATGAACCAGGATCACTCCTTGATGCCGACAGGTGCAAGTTTCGCAAATATGTTGCTTCAACTTTTGCATTTTAATAGCCCCCTTGCCATGTTAAAGTAGCTGCAAAGTAGGTTAGTTGGTTTTTGATTTTGTTGGCTTTTTCGAAGCCCTTTGGAATTTCCGGAAAAGACTGCTGCGACTGAATCCAGGTATGCCAGGTCAAGGCTTGCCTCCACAAATGTCTGGACCTTGGTACAGTTGCTCCAGTTACTGCAGTTACTATGTGAAGCTGTGCAAGGTTGGCTTAGGTTGGCTTAGGTTGGCTTCCACTGATACTGTATATACTGTTGTGGGAGTTGGTGGCACAATTTTTCTAAGGCCAAATGGGATGCGGCCCTGTGGCTTTGGGCACCAGGCGGGACCATAGGTGTCCATCCTGTGCAGCAGATGTAGCTCGATGCCATAGTTGGGAGGGTGAAGATGGTATGCCGGCAAGAATGCCAGTCGCATTCTCAGCAATTTGCACTCCAAAGTTGATCCATTTCCAGCCTTCTTCCAGCAGATAACAGAGTTATTCCATTCCTTTTTTCGAGGCCGCCAGTGGGTTTGCAAAAACAGATCCGGACGAGATTTGTCGTGGAGCTGCAGGTACAAGGGATGCCGCAGAATGCTTGGGGTCCTGGTCCTGGTCTGTAGCTCAATGATACACATGTTTTTTCGAAAAAGTACCTGCAGCAACCTTTGATCTTTTTGGCTTCCCAAGAAGCGGCATTCGTTTCCTTCCCAACCATGCGGGGAATTTATCGCACTCCATGCCCTTGGCGATGAGTTGTGTGCCAAGGCAAAGGATTCGCCAAGGTTCGCCATGCTGTTGAATTAAAGAAACGTCCGATTGACAATGTTGCAGCTGATGGACTCCAAGTTTTTACTTTGTCAAGCTGATGTCCATTTCATGTGAGTTTAGTTCTGCTGTGTCATGACCAAGCCGAACGCATATGACCAACTGTCCTGCCGGCAGGGTGCGAATCAGTCTCCAGGCACCCTGTGATTTCTTGTGGTAGAATCTTCATTTCTGGGCCCAAAGAACTTACACACGCCTAGCAAAACCTCCTTTGGGCCATGAAAAGAGATTTTTTTGACTTTGATGCCAAGACAGAATGGGTTCTGACGAGTGGAAGACTAGAATTAGCTTGATTGTTTGAAGTGTTCCTTTTCAAACTGTAGGTTTGGACAGAATAATTATACGCAAACAGGTGAACATGAGACCGCATTCCAAAATCTTTCGTGTTGGGCTCGTTCTTGTACCAATGGTACTGTACAAAATAAACAGACTCAGTTGTTCCTTCTGCAGGTTGGTCCAATGAATGGGAAGGTCAGTCCTGGCAAGGATGCGGGTCACGTGGTGGCTTTCCTATTGGAATGCTTTGAATACGTTTGAAGTTGCGATTATCATGGATTTTCAATCCACTCAAAATTGAATTTCTTAACTTTGAATGCTTGCCAAACGAAATTTCGTGCCAGTCTTTGATGCATTACTGCTGGGCCTGGCGATATGAGTCTCATACTCTTTTGAATTCAACCTTCATTGTTATTTAATACGACCTAGTCTTAGTGTCTTAGTTTCCATTGTTGAAAAACAGGTCCTTCCGCTAAATGACTTAGACTGAGTCTTCAACTCAAAAACTCTGGAGGAGATTGGCAAGCACCAGCTTGGCCCGACCAAGCTTGGGGCAAAGGTGCACTTTGGGTCCATCATGTGATCAGAACCGTGGATGGGATACGTTGTTATTGATTGACAAGCCATTTCACTGGCGCATTATCTGCAAGACTATTAAGATGCTGTGACGCAATATGCGAACCGCAAACGCCTGCTTCCAGGCAAGAACAATTGGAACCCTTCCATGGGAAATCATGGTGACTTCGGCAAAGGAGGTGCATCACTCTGGTGTTTCCTTGTTGCCAACCAGTCTGCCATGTGGAAATGGCTCAAGACCTACCATATTTTGGGGGGATGAAGATCCATTTGCTGTACCAGTACCATCTATTTTGGGGTTCAGAACCCGGCTTTTGACCCATCGAAAATGTTCGCACCTTGACTCTGAGCCTCTGAGCTCTTGCAGGAGCCTTCCAGCCGGAGACATGGGAGTGGGGCAACGAGCGACAGGAAGCCAACTGGGCTCCCATGGCACCAATGGGATCTGCCATAGCTCCCATAGGAGCTCCCATTGGATCTGCCATTGGATCTTCCATGGGACCTAGCATGGCGCCTGCCATAGGGTCTCCTGATACGACGTCCTGGGATGATCAACAAGGTACAGCTCCGATGTTGGCAGCTGCGAATGTGGCGATTGTGACATCGAGAAGAGTCTTCACTGAGATTTGTAGAAATCTGAAGCGAAAAGACACGGCAAGATTCGCTTTAAAGATTTTCCTGTGGCTATCTAGGATATCCATGGATATCATATCTCCTCTGCCATCAGTGACATGGCATTCGCAGGTCCTGGATGGTCGCAGGAGTGGGATCCAGCGTGGCAGCAAAGGTGCTTGCACCAGCTGAATCTTTGATCTTCTTTCGGTATTTCTTGGCCAGTTGAACAAGTCTTTAAATAGAACAGTGACACATGGATCTTGAGAACTTCTTAGAGGATCACCTTGGATCAACATCAGGCTTTCCAGACTTGCATTCTCCTTCTCCCCATGCATTTTTGTTCGGTGCCATGTACCGACCCCTAAAATGGATGGGTTTATGCTGTGGGGCATGGGGTACCCTGATTCTGACACCCATACCCGAAGGGCGCAAAAGTCAGGTGGCCACAACCTGCTGGATTTGGCGGCTTCAGTGGTTGGAAACTCAGAGATGGCACGCTGTGCTTGTGCCCAGTGCAGCTTGGCCATCTTGAACCCCCACACATTGCTTCTACAAACCAAAGATTACCTATTTGCCTTTTAGTTTAACAAAAGCAAAGTTTGTATGACCTGGTAACTGACCTGGTACATCAGCCCGAGATATCCGAGATGGCTGGGTACAGAAACGGTGCGATGGGATAAGGAGCCCAGAACGGAGCCATTGGAGCTGGTCAAGCCTGGAATGCCTAGAACTCAGGAGATCATGGCTCTGAGTCAAGCTCTGGCAAGCCAGCCCATTTTCCGAAGAGAACCGGTTCGTTGGATGTCTCCAAGACCTGCATTTCTTGTCGTTTCATGTCATGTCAAAGGCAAATGAAACAAATGTTTTTGTGTCTTCTGTCTCACTGTGGAGTTATATAAAAGTGCCAGATGATGCGATCCAATGAATATCATCAGCTTTGTCCAATTGCAAAAATGACATCAAGGCTTGAGATCCCAAAACTGCGAGGCACAGCTTGCACTTCTGTGGTTGCACTCTATTAGTTGCATGTTCTTTTTGAGGGTGCCTGTGACAGTGTTTGAAGGCTTGGTTGGTGCCATGTTTTAGGACCAGAAATGCTGGTAGACAGCTGGCAAGTTAAGGCAATTGAGGTTGAGAAGTGTTCTGTACTTCTTTCGGTTCACCAGGCGGCGTGCTTTGATGGTGCGAATGCAGCCGCAAGTGGTTGAGGAAAAAAAGAGATGCGGCCTCACAGTGCTTGACAAGCACTTTTCCTGGAAGTATGATTCCTAAAATAGACCGAAATATGGCAAATTGTTGGATCGTCCGCGTACCCATTCCATTAATAAGGCAACACTCAAGTTTGGAGGTGATAAGTGGATTCAACTGGATTGCTTGTGCCAGCATGTGCCAGAATGATTTTTGACGCCCCCAAGTCCCTGGCGAGAGAGGCGAGTAAAGCGATGATATCGGCGATTTACAAACAAAAAAAACAACAACCTACGTTACATGTGCGTGAGCACGCGGATCATGCGTGACCCAATGATCCCCAATGCAAAGTAGGAACTGAGCTTATTCGACTCATCCCACCGAACTTCGAGCCTTACTTTGTGAATCTTTGTGAGCTGGCTTGAGCATGTTTGAGCGGTACCGAAAGCAGTTCGCAAAGACTGCCGTTCAACATTCACTGACCCCACACTCTTCGTATGTGTCGGTACACGGCAGAAGTCAACAAGCAACCCCCCCCTGGCCTGCTGTCCTTTCACTACGCACAGTCAATCGCAGAGAAGCACTGTGAACGACTAGAACAAAGAGAGCCCTGAGCCACCGCTTACCCATCACCCTGTTAGGGGTGCACCCAGTAGTCGTGCGTCGAATCAACATGGATTGGCGCTGGTATTGGGCTGTTGCTTGCCATCAAGCTGCTGTGCAGTTCGAGTTGCAACCCTGGGCACAGAGCATCACAGGGCAGCATTTGCCCCAACTCTCATGGGCTGGCTCTTCTCGTACCCATCCAGGCAAAAACACTGCTCCGCGTTCCCTTTCTGGCTGTCATACCTTCAGTTGCAGCTTGTGTCTTTTCGCGTCTTATAATTGGTTTTTGATCCGTTTCCAAGCTTCGGTTCCGTTGTGCTGCTTGAGTGTGCACCTCTGACCTGTTGAATACAACTTTTGGTTGCCCTTTCCACCTTTCCATTTTGATGTTGACAGAGTTAGGCTGTGTAGGCAAATGGCAACATGAGACCTAAATTCATTGAACAAACAATGACAACAAATCATCACAAAACCATAAACCACCGAAACAGAACACAAGCCACACAGAAGTCTGTGGGGTATCCACGACTCCTGAAAAAGGAATTGGGTCCCATTGTGCGCTCCTGGTCCTGTCTCGTTTGTCCTAGGGTTTACCTTGGTCTTGTGGGCCTTTGGCTGCTCAGTTGGTTGTGCCCCAGCTGGGGGTGTTTGGCCACATGGCCTTGGAAATCCCAAATGCCCGTGGACATGACATTGCCACGAAATGCCACGAACATCGCTGAAATGCGAAGTTTCCGTGAACATCCCAGCAATAAAAATTGGGCGACCATGAGTGGCAGTATGGTGTAACATTTGAGCCACGTTCAAAACTGCTGGTAGACCAATCTAGTATTCGGTGGAATTCATTCACGGAAAAGTTGAACGGGACCACATGCACGCAAACTTTTTGCAAGCTTCGCGCAAACTTATGTTCGCGGAAATTTGGCACAAGCTCAAAACAGGTCAAAGCGATCTAGTTTGAACCATTTGAAAACCAAGTCCAAAAACCTGCGTCACCCCTGCATCGCGTAGCTAAGTTTGCGTTCGTGGCTAAGACAAAAAACATCTGGGCTAAAAAAGTCATGGACTAACTACGTGGCTAAGAAAGCCTGCCGTGAAGTGTAGAGGGTGGAGTGCAAAGTGTAAAGTGAAAGGTGCAAAGTGTGGAGTGTGGAGTGTAAAGCGCGGAGTGTAGAGTGAACAGTGTAAAGTGTGGAGTGTGGAGTGTAAGGGTAAGTATGTGTAAAGTGTAAAGTGTGGAGTGTAAAGTGTAGAGTGTAAAGTGTAAAGTGTGGAATGTGAAGTGTGGCGTGTGGAGTGTAAAGCGTGGCGTGTGGAGTGCGGAGTGCGGAGTGCGGAGTGTAAAGTGTAAAGTGTAAAGTGTAGAGTGTGAAGTGTGGAGTGTAAAGTGTAAAGTGTGGAGTGTAAAGTGTAGAGTGAAAAGTGTAAAGTGTAAAGTGTGGAGTGGAAAGTGTGGGGTGGAAAGTGTGAAGTGTAGAGTGCAAAGTGTAAAGTGAAAGGTGTAAAGTGTGGAGTGAGGAGTGTGGTGTGAGGAGTGTAAAGTGTGGAGTGTAAAGTGTAGAGTGTGAAGTGTAGATTGTGGAGTGTAAAGTGTCAAGTGGAGTGTGAAGCGTGGAGTGTGGAGTGTAAAGTGTGAAGTGTGGAGTGCGGAGTGTAAAGTGTAAAGTGTAAAGTGTAGAGTAAAGTGTCGAGTGTGAAGTGTGGAGTGTAAAGTGTAAAGTGTGGAGTGTGGAGTGTAAAGTGTAAAGTTTCAAGTGTGGAGTGTAAAGTGTGGAATGTAAAGTGTGGAGTGTAAAGTGTACAATGTGGAGTTCGAAGTGTAGAGTGTAAAGTGTGGAGTGTGAAGTGTGGAGTGTAAAGTGTAAAGTGTGAAGCGTGGAGTGCGAAGTGTGGAGTGTAAAGTGTAGAGTCTAAAGTGTGGAGTCTAAAGTGTGGAGTGTAATGTCTAAAGTGTGGAGTGTGAAGTGTGGAGTGTTGAGTGTAGAGTGTGGAGTGTAGAGTGTGAAGTGTAAAATGTGGAGTTTGGAGTGGAGCGTGGTAGAGTGTGTAGTGTGGAGTGTAAAGTGTAAGTGTGCAGTGTAGAGTGTAGAGTCTAGAATGTATTACATATTGCGCTTGCCAAGCGAAACGGCATTCCAGACACGACGGAGCTTCACCAAATGCTGCGTGTGCCACGCAAGATGAAACTCTCACGATTTCCCACACCTGCCATGCAATTTGCGCTTTGTCACAGCTTCAGGGAGCCGTGACAATGCAATCTGCAAAAACACGCGCCACAGCACGTCTGAAGTGCTGCGCCTGAAGTGCTGCGTGTGCTAGGAAAATGCGGTTCGTTTTCTGAAAACCTTACAAAAGTATTGCGCGTGTCCCACACTCAACGACCTTAAACACTTTTGCAGACACGTGAGAATTTCAGGAAGTGCCACGCCTAGGGCGCAAAACGACACGACAGCCTGTTTTGACTTGACACCTTCGAAAAGGAAGGGTTTTGCAGCTTCCGCCATACACAGGGCGACGACAGAAGAAAACCAAAGAATCGAGATGGGACATGTTGGAACCTCAAAACGAACATTTCGTGCGAGACTTCCTCCGCATTGTCACACTTTGTAGCTTCAAAATCGACGTTTTATGACGTTTTCTTATGATTTTCCTCGCGAACCTCAAGATTTGCGACCTCAAAATCGATGTTTCGTGCGAGGCTTTCGCCAATTTTTATCGCATGTGACAAAATGCCACGCCTGCCATGGAATTTGCGCGTTGTCACCACCCCCCGCAGCCCGACAATGGGACTCGCAAAAAACACGCAACACAACACGTCCGAAGTGCTGCGTCTGCCACACAAAATGACAAAAGGAGGTCTCCGAAGTGCTGCGCCTGCCACGAAGCTGCAACTCATCTTCTGAAAACAATTAGAAAGTATTACGCCTGCCACGCAAAACGATTTTCGACACGTTCTGAAATATGTGGAAATGTCACAAAGTGCCACGCGTGCCACGCGAAACGAGGCTACACGACGTTTGAAACCTCTAAAAGAAACAACTTTTGCAAACTCGCCCTAGGCACGGCCATGTTGCGGACGGTTGCGGACACGAAAGCAGCGTCGAGCGAACGCGTCTCCACCCCCAGGCCCCCAAAGTAAAACGGGAACCTTTTGCTACGCATTCGAGAAAATAGGAGAGGAAAAGGAAGCAACGTATGTCGGTTGGAATTTTTCTTGTGCATACTCATGAATACCAAACGAAATTATTAATAGTCAAGAAAACAATACCTTGACTGACATGTGTTGAAATCGTATATCACTATTTGTATTCACGGCCGGCGTGCCTTTCTTGAGCATGGCAATCCTATCAGCTTTCAGGGCAGGCAGCCGTACTACAGGCACCGTTGAAGGCTATGAATACGCATGAAGGAAGCATGTCGCCAGGGATTCTTTTGGGACGTATGGAAATGTTGGTTGGGGATGTTGGGGATGGTTGGGATATGGGTGGCGTTGCGTCACAGTTCTAGTGGCGATCAGCAGGCCAAAGACTTTTTTGGGAAAAGCAGAGGAAACGTCAGAAACAAATGGGAAATCACCCCCACAAGAAGTAGATATTGATTGAATACATTGCATGATCTGATGAAGTTCTTTGGAAAAATGTCACTGAGCAACTTCTGATATGGAAATTGGCTGGCATATCTATATCTTTTTATACCAAATCCAACCTAAACTATGTATACAGTTTTCTCTACATACGTTATGTCGCACAAAATCATTTGGTTCCCCACCTACCAGGTGAGGGTCCCTAGAAATTAACAGAGGTGCAACTCTTTCCCCTCCTCTTCCGTTCCTCTTTCTTTTCCCTTTTCTTCTTCCTGCCAGCTCGTCGTGGCTGTGGGCACCAATGGACCCGAACCATATCGCAAACTTCGGGGCACGCCTGGACCCGAGCCTTATCCCAAGCTCCGGATCCAGTGGGGCACGCTTGGACCCGAACCCTGCATGGGCGAGGTGGAATGTCAAAATAGAGGCTACAATAGATGCCAGATAGAATGCCAGAAAATTTGCCACATAAAATGTCGGAGGGAACGCAACATAGAATGGCGCATAGGAAGATAGAATGAGCATATCATTAAGGAAATGCCAGAGACAGTGGCAGATAGAAGGTCACGATATATGTCAGGAAAATGGCAGCTTGAATGTGAGATAAACATTTAAGAAGTATAAGAAGGTATGAGTCTGAGTCTGAATCTGGTCCTGCATGCCAAATAGGCCGGCGCGCTTTTAAGGCGCAGGATTTTTTTAAAAAACGGCACCTAGCTACATGACAGGGACGCGGAAAATTCCGGGACAGCATCACGAGCAGAAAACCGCAAAATGTTCCGAAAATGTCACCCGCACGTGGGTGTTGCGAGCAGCGTGTTCCCAACGACCTGTTTTTTTATTAGCAAAACGCTTCCGGTTGCGATGTCCAAGTGTACCTGGGTCTTTCACAGCAACGACGACCATCAGGAAACGAACGTAGAATTTGTTTGACCCAGCGGACTCAAGCAGCTTGGCACAGTAGGCTGCCAAATTTCCAGTGTTGCCTTCAGCACCTGTGCAACCACATGCAACCACCAAGACATACCATTTTTTCTTTACAAACACGAAGAACTTTGAGCCATGGGGCATCCCGATTTAGACCTCGGTGGCGGGCCAACCACGCTACGCAAAAGTTTTCGCAAAACAAAGTCAAAGTTTTAGTCAAATCCTCTTTGTGAAGAACCCGGTGGCGCGCACACAAATAAACAACAGTCGTAACAACCGCATCGAAGTATCGAAACTTGTAATGACGCTGGATGATGCCTTGCGAGGATCTTCTCCCGATCCAGACCCGAAAATTTGAACCCCTTTATCGCAAGGACCCTTGAATCCGGTGTTCCCGGCCCATTGATTCCAATCCTCGGTCTTGTTCAAACACCATTCGCCCAGCGGGCATCCGACCTCTTTGCACATATGTTTGGGTGCAGCGATGTGGTTGAGCGCGTCAAACAAAAATGATTGGAAACAAATAACCTTTTGTATAGTGGAACGCGTGAAATTTGAAACCGTAGAAATGAAACGATGTGGGGCTGCACGCATAAGTGGCAAAAACATAATTAAGTAGCATTGCAAATGGAATCAATGCCGTGCGAGAAAGTTCATCTTCATGTTGCATAGGCCTGTAGGCAGCTCGTTTTAGGCAATAGAAATTTCAAGGATGTAACAGCTACTTCGCATGCTTCATTAGTCACTCGCCAAACGGCTGATATTTGGTGACACGCGTGCCAAGGGGTGTCCAGCGAAAAACGTGTTTGACCCTTTTGTTCGGGGGTAAAATTGGAGTGTAATGACATGTTCGCCATGAGATAGGAAAAAACGTGGTTCGGTTCCCTTCGACATTTGGCAGGCGAGGGTTTGCATTTGTTTTCTTAAACTAAAGTGCTGTACTTGGCAAGGTTGTCCATATATAACTCCTTTCTCTAAAGCACAGCCTTGTACATACCCTTGAATGAGGTCATATTTCAATTTTAGATTTCCTGCATTTTCAAGGGGTGATGTGACGTAGACAATGTGATTGTTTGAATTTTCCACATTATTTTGCACATGCACACCGCTAGCCTGGCCGCGTGTTAGGCACAAAACTATTTTTTTTCAAAAATGTTGAGGGCATTTTGGTTTTTCAAAAGAAATCTTGTTAACCAAAATCATCTATAGTGCCGGACAATTACTTAGAACGTATTTTGGGAAAAATCTGGCAATTTTGCGCTTATAGGACGTTCTAAGCGTAAGGCTTAGAACGTAGAAAATTCATCACTTAGAACGTGGTGATATCCAAATTCTTCACTTAGAACGTACCGGGAATTTAACACTTAGAACGTGTCTAGGTCAATGATGATAGTGGGAAAGGTTTGTGAAATCTTTTTATCTTTAATCCCTTCCCCCTATCACTAAACCCACCCAAATAATAAAAATTAGGGTCCATCTCTAATTTTGGAAAATTTCAGGTTGGCCAATTTGACTTTTGATTGATCCCCTTTATAAAACAATATAAAGATAAAGCTACCATTTGTGGGTTTCGCCCCCTAATAACAAAGACTAGTTAACCCCGGGGTGTTTATTTTTAGGGCCCCTGAAAGTTTCAGATTTTTTAAATAAAGGGTTTCAATTTATTAATAGGGTCCGCTTCGAAATTGGAGTGTAGTTGTGTAGTTGTAGTTGTAGTTGTAGTGTTGTGGAGTGTAGTGTAATGTAGTGTAGTGAAGTGTAGTGGAAGGTAGTGTAGTGTAGTGTAATGTAGTGAAGTGTAGTGGAGTGTAGTGTAGTGTAATGTAGACATCACCAAAAACCGAAAACAAATAAATTCAAAATACTTCAAAGCTGTTCAAATACATTCCGACGTCCAACAACCATCCTTGATAAAAACTCTGAACTCGCATGCCTCTTTGATCGAAGACCCAGACCGAACGCTCGTTCTCACCTGATCCAATTCATCCAATTTGTTGCAGATGATCAAGCAGCTTGACGTGGCAAGCGTTCTGGGCTTCCATTTGGCCCCAGTGGAACCGTCGCTTCCCTCGCCGTTCGGCCTGCTCCTGAGTCTACGACATGCCGGGCATGCCGGTTCATATTCTAGTGATCCCTGAATCCCTAGGCGGTTAAGTAAAGGGGTGTCAAAGTTTCTTGGTGACCACTTGGTTTTCCACAATTTTGTCGCCAAACCGGTCCCAGTGCGATAACCCGGGAAAACTTTTAAAATATATAAAGAGGCCAAACCGTTCAGCTGGCGACGCTAAGATCCCGCAAAAAAAATCTACTCAAAATCAAAATCCGTTATTTTTTCCTCCCGCTTACAGCAATTCTACCGGCTAGATCCTCCCTTGCGAAGGTAATAACCGATGACCTTATTCGGCATTTCTGGCACAAAATCTTTTACATGACAGTTGTTTTTTTTAGAATTGTTTTTCTCTTTTGCAAGGCCCGCTGTTTGATCAACCTACACATAAACAAACGCATAAAGCACAGCCGTGTTCTATAAGATTTTAAGGTCACACCCATATACCCTTAAAAAGTTTTCCTACAAAATCCTTTGCTACAGCCCCCAGCGGTTGGGATTTTGTTGAGGAAATTCGTGTGGGAACGCGCCTGCAGCGGCAGGGAACTTGATGTTCATGGCACTGCGAAAAGATCTTCAAACGATGCTTCGCCAACTCGCACAAGCTGCGCTCTAAATCGAACAAACTGTAGTCGGGCATGTACGCAAAATGGTAGTGAAAAGGCAAGATGTTGATCCGACCATGGGCGTTGGTCAGGATCTCGTCCAACAACAATCCTTGACAAAAACTCTGAACTCGCATGCCTCTCTGATCGAGGACCCAGACCGAACGCTCGTTCTCACCTGATCCAATTTATCCAATTTATTGCAGATGATCAAGCAGTCTGACGTGGCAAGCGTTCTGGGCTTCCATTTGGCCCCAGCGGAACGGTCGTTCCCTCGGCGTTCGGCCTGCTCCTGCGGTCGATGCCAAAGACCAGTTACGATAAACTATCAATCGCCGAAAAGGAATCAAAAACGCAGGCCGACAAAGCAGTGTGATTCACAAAAGAGATCAACCCTCCAAGATTTCATCAAAGCAAACCACATGTTTCATTGAATTTTATTTGGTTCACTGCGCTTTCAATGCGGGTGCCCAAAACATAATCAAACACACGTTTGAACGATCAATATATATATATATATAAAGATATAGTGTAACAGTGTGATACACGAATGTGCGCATTGGTGCGAATCAAATATTGTTGCCCCCTGAAGGGAAAACATTTTTTCCTCGGGCAATAACTTCAAAATCTTCGCCAACACGGATTGTCCTAACATCAAGTTTGATCAAGGACGCGCCTACCAAAAAAAAATGCAAGTATATAATTTGGGCGCTGGCGGTTTCATATGAGCAAGGGTCAAAAGACGCTATGAAAGGCTTCAATTACGATCCGCCATCACTACTCAAAATATGTGATTTACTGTGTGTAGCGATAGGGGGCCTTATGTAGCGATACCTCTTTT